>ERZ1023183.7-NODE-7-length-106205-cov-10.763062_pt1 | contig 106205 bp, 105 predicted proteins | sample MGYA00521095_ERZ1023183 | MGnify/ENA primary metagenome ERZ1023183 (study PRJEB32759, sample SAMN07749889) | skin metagenome | biome: transportation; feature: city; material: polyester macromolecule | host: Homo sapiens | place: Hong Kong:TW line | collected... | reverse complement strand
CAAGGTCCGCGTCTATGAGCTCGCGAAGGAGCTCGGACTGTCAAGCAAGCAGCTTCTGGGGAAGCTCAACGATATGGGCGAGTTCGTCCGTTCGGCTTCCTCAACTATTGAGGCACCAGTTGTACGGAGGTTGCGTGACCAGATCGGTTCCGCCGAACCGGTCGGTGACGCTAAACCCGCGAAGCCTGAGGCTCGTCAACCGCAGGCATCTTCTAAAAAAACTTCCAAGGAGACCACATCGACTAAGTCGACCCCCGGGCCGAAACCGGGCCCTGGGCCGAAACCTGCGCCTGGTCCGCGCCCTGGCCCCAGTGGTGGCCCGAAGCCTGGTCGCAGTTCTGCCGCGCGTACCAGCGCGACGCCACGTCCGGGTCTCATGAAGTCTTCCGGTGACTCCTCCCAGCAAGAGCCTCCCGCATCGAAGCCGGAGCCCAAGCCGGCTCTCAAACCCGGCCAGAATGCTCCCAAGCCCCATGCTCCGACCCCGAAGCCGAAGCCTGGCGCACCATCGAAGTCCCCGAAGCCGGGTGCCCGCCCGGGCCCGCGACCGGGTGGATCCGGTGGATTGCCTTCCGGTGCGCGTCCCGGCCCGCGTCCGGGTGCCGGTCGCCGTACTAGCGCTCCGCGTCCCGGTAATAATCCGTTCGCATCCAGCCAGGGAATGGGGCAAGGTCGTCATCGATCTGAGGGCGGACAGCGTTCCGGTGGAGCCCCGCGTTCCGGTCAGGGCGAGCGTATGCCGCGTCCGGGCGGTAGCCAGGGATCGCGTGGCGGTTCCGGCATGCCACGCCCGAACCCGGCCATGATGCCGAAACACCAGTCCTCGCAGATCGGTCAGGCCACCACTGACCGAGGCGGACGTGGCGGCGGCCGTAATCGTGGTGGATCTCGCGGTGGCGGTTTTGGTGGCGGCTTCGGCGGTGGGCCTCGCGGTCCCATCGGCGGCGGGCGCGCTGGCCGCGGTGGTCGCGGCACCCAGGGTGCTTTCGGGCGCGGTGGTGGCCGTCGAGGTCGCAAGTCCCGCAAGCAGCGCAGGCAAGAGTTTGATGAGATGCAGGCACCGCTGGTCGGAGGTGTGCGCGTCCACAAAGGCAACGGCGAGACCATCCGGCTGCGTCGTGGTGCCTCGCTGACAGATTTGGCCGAAAAGATCAACGCCGAGCCGGCACAGCTGGTGCAGGTGCTGTTCAACCTGGGTGAGATGGTTACGGCTACCCAGTCGGTGTCCGACGATACCCTGGAGATCCTGGGCGGCGAGCTCAACTACCAGATCCAGGTCGTGTCCCCGGAAGACGAGGACCGTGAGCTGCTGGAGTCCTTCGATCTTGAGTTCGGTGAAGACGAAGGCGACGAGTCTGACCTCGTTGCACGTCCCCCGGTTGTTACCGTCATGGGTCACGTTGACCACGGCAAGACCAAGCTGTTGGATGCCTTGCGCCATACCCACGTGGTCGAAGGTGAGGCCGGTGGCATCACCCAGGCCATCGGTGCTTATCAGGTCGAGACCGAGGTTGACGACGCCGAGCGCGCCATCACCTTCATCGACACCCCTGGTCACGAGGCGTTTACGGCCATGCGTGCTCGCGGCGCCCAGTCCACTGATATCGCGGTGTTGGTCGTGGCTGCTGATGACGGTGTGATGCCGCAGACTGTCGAGGCCTTGAACCACGCAAAGGCTGCTGATGTGCCGATCGTTGTCGCCGTCAACAAGATCGATAAGCCAGACTCCGATCCAGACAAGGTCCGTGGACAGCTCACCGAGTACGGCTTGGTACCTGAGGAGTACGGCGGTGACACGATGTTCGTCAACGTCTCTGCTCGTACCCATGAAGGTCTTGACGATCTCCTCGAGGCGATCGTGCTGACTGCCGACGCAGCTCTTGATTTGCGTGCCAATCCCGATATGGCCGCTCAGGGTGTTGCCATTGAGGCCCACCTCGATAAGGGACGTGGTCCGGTGGCCACCGCGCTGATTCAGCGCGGCACCTTGCACATCGGCGACTCCATCGTCGCCGGGTCCTCCTATGGACGTGTGCGCGCCATGGTCAACGATCAGGGCGAGAGCGTTGATGAGGCTGCTCCGGCTACTCCGGTGCAGGTCCTTGGTTTGACCTCTGTGCCCGGCGCTGGCGACAGCTTCCTCGTTGTTGACGACGACCGCAAGGCGCGTCAGATCGCTGAAAAGCGTGAGGCCCGCATGCGTGCCGCCCAGCAGGCCAAGTCGTCGCGTCGCAAGACCCTCGACCAGCTGTTCGAGCAGTTGGAGAAGGGCGAGACCGAGGAGCTGCTGCTCATCCTCAAGGGTGACGGCGCTGGCTCAGTCGAGGCGCTCGAGGATGCCCTGGCCAAGATCGATGTGGGTGACGAGGTCGACCTGCGTGTCATTGACCGCGGCGTCGGTGCCATTACCGAGACCAATGTCTCGCTGGCTGCTGCATCCAACGCCGTCATTGTGGGCTTCAACGTTCGCCCGACCGCCCATGCTCAGCGCATGGCCGACGAGGAGAACGTCGACATCCGCTACTACTCGGTCATCTACGACGCCATCGACGAGATCGAGTCCGCCCTGCGAGGCATGCTCAAGCCGATCTATGAGGAGAAGGCGATGGGCACCGCGGAGATCCGCCAGATCTTCCGCTCCTCCAAGGTTGGAACGATCGCGGGCTGCATGATTACCGACGGCATCATTCGTCGTCACGCCAAGGCCCGCCTGGTGCGCGACGGCGTGGTGGTTCAGGAGACCGAGATCAACACGTTGCAGCGTGAGAAGGACGCTGTTACTGAGGTCCGTGAGGGTTACGAGTGCGGTCTAACGTTGACCAACTACTCCGACATCCACGTGGGTGACGAGATCCAGTGCTACGAGATGGTTGAGAAGCCTCGCGACTGAGCCTGATTCGTCTGTTTGGGCCCCGTGAATCGTGGATCCGCGGGGCCCTACGTCTTGCTGAAGCAGTGGCAAAATGGTGAGGCGCTGCGCTGCTGGGGAGACCACTGTGAGTGCAGCCATCCTGTGCGTGGCCAGGGGCAACCCTCCGCTCGATGAAGCCATAGTCATGTTGTAGGCCCGGGAGAAACGTCGTCGTCCCTGAAATACTAAGCCGATTCGGGGACGACAATGAAAGCGTCGTCGCTAAAGATTAGGTCCACAGGCCGCCTGGAGCGAAGACATCGGAGACGAGGTCGTCGAACCATGCCGCCTCTCGGGCGACATCGAGGACAGTGTAACGCGACCGGTAGTACATGGCTTTCGGAAAGCTCGCCTTAATATCTTGTGCGGTGAGGCCGATGTCCTCGGGACGGGACGGAGCACCTGCGAGTCGGAGCTGCTCGGCCAACTCATCTGCAGGCACTAGCTGTGCCCGAACTCGGTCTGCTATTTCCGGCCATCTCGACACAAAGCGGTCCAGCCGCCCACGGAGGCCATCTCGGTCGACGAATTTGACCCGGGTTTCCTTCACCGCATGATCGGCTAGCGCTCCGTCGAAGGTGTGGCGGATGTCGGCCTCAACGACGTCCCACGTCGGCCACTTTGCGACCGCTGCGTCGATGTCGATTGTGGCGGGGTCACGGTCGAGGAATTTCTCGTAAAAGGTGAGCATTGCCAAGGTCCCGATCGCTACCTTGAACCCGTGAGACAAGGGCGGGTCCAGCTTGGCGCCGACGTGAGCCAGTTCCCAGATGTGTGAGAAGTAATGCTCTGCACCGGATGCGGGCCGCGTGCCGTCATACACCTGCATGGCCAAGCCAGACAAGATAAGCCCCTTGACGAGGCCCTCGTACGCTTCAGGCACGCCCGCCGCGAGATCTGCGGGTCGAGACAAGGCTTCATGGACCCCTGACTGCACCAGCGTCCAGACGTCCTCATCAATGGATTCGACGCCGGCAGCGTCAGCGATGAGCCAATCGGCGCCACCAGGTATCTTCGCGCTGAGGTCACCGAATCCGGATGCACTCATGGGGCTTGGCGCATTCGCTGCCAGGTCGAGGTCGAACACGACCACCTGCGGCGCAACGCAATTCATCGTGATCTTGACACCGTTATCGCTAATTGGTGCGCCGGCCCCCGTGTACCCGTCCATCGACGCCGCGGTTCCTACAACCGCGTACCTTCGGCCAAGGTCACGTGCTGCGAGCTTGGTTAGATCGTTGATCGTTCCTGACCCGACTGCCACAGGAATTACCGTGACGCCTCGCTGGAAGTCTCGGTCGCGCAACACCTTGGCAATGCGGTTGGCATTGTCGAGCGACGCGTACAGCGTCGGCGTCGCAGGGAACACGAGTGGCTCGACGACTGGAATTCGGGCCTCGGCAAGCGCGGCCGTCACTTTGTTACCAGCGACGTGCCAGGTACAGTCATCAGCGACGATCATGGCGGGCCTCATTTCACAATCGGTCGAGGTGTCCATCGCGTCGCGAATTGCCTTTCCTGTGCGTGCCACGGCACCGCGTCCTATTACGACGGTGTCTGTGTCGCGAGCGCTAGTCAGAGCTGCCTCAATGATCGTGTCCCTCATGATAAGGGTGTCCTTTCGTGGGAGTTGCGTTTTCCAGGAATGAGGTGAGTGCCTCTAGAGCCATCACCTCGTCAGATCCGTCGACGAGGATCTCGATTGTGTCGTTCGCGTCGATGTCGAGAGCCAGCAGGTCAGCGAGTTGCGTGAGGCTCGCTGTTCCACCAGATGACCGAACGTAGGCACTTGATCGGAACCGCGACGCGATGAGGACGACTTGAGCAGCGACACGTGCGTGAATACCGGCTTGGAGGCCGACCGATACGAGTGATCGGATCATGAGTTCTCGACGACGAAGGTGCTGCCCGCGTGAAGATTGGGCATTGACGTGCCATCGACGAGCAGATGGATGGCTCCATCCATTCGCGGGGTGTCGGCTCCATCGAACACTAGGGTGACGTGGCCTAAAGCGTCGAGGTTCTTCTGGGCTACCTCACCGATTGCGGTGATGGTCATGCTCGTGCCATCAATGACCGCTTTGCTGCCTGGGAGGATGGGCCCTGAGCTGGTTGCGGCGCCGAGGACGTAACAATAGTCACGCAGTTCCTCCGGAGCGTTGGCACCGAAAGTCACGAGCATTTTCTCTGTGAGAAAGGATGCAGCCTCAGAGCCGATTGACGTGACGGATGTGCTGTAGATGATTGCCATGATCAGGGTCTCCTGTTAGTCGAGGTCATGATGCGTACAGGCCAATGCTTGCCAGCCAAGCAATAGCGACGCGAGGAACACCGTTGAGGAAGCGTGAATACAGGACACTGGGGACGCCAACCTCGACAGTCTCTGGCTGAGCTTCCGCCAAACCAAGGCCGACAGGAATGAAATCGCATGCATTTTGGGTGTTGATGGCGAATAGAGCCGGGAGCGCGAGACTCGGGTGGATGTTACCCTTTCCGATCTCGACGCCGATCAAAGTACCGATGATCTGGCCGATGACGGCGCCGGGGCCAAGTAGCGGGGAGAGGAATGGCAGGGAGCAGATTAGTCCGAGGACGATGAGTCCGATGCCGGACCCGGCTAGGGGCACGAGCAGTTTCGTGAACCAGTTGCCGAATCCAAAAGCGTTGATGATGCCGATGAGCATGGCTACGAAAGCCATGAAAGGGATAACTGTGTTCAGCATTGCCTGAACCGCGTCGCGGGCAGCTTGGTAGAAGATCGAGATGACTCGGCCCGCACCAAGCCCAATCTTCTCCATGACGGTCTTGTTCTTTTTTGCGGCGACGGTTTCGCTGATCTTCTTGTCGGTCGACCAGTTGCCCTGAACTGTTCCTGTGGTTCCCGTCCTTGCGGTGTCGTGTGATTGCTCTGCCCCCGATGTGACTGCTTGGCTCACCGCATCTGGTGCGGGGCCGTCGACCTGGGTGACCTGATCCGCTCCCACTGCAGAGACGTAGATTGACTCGTTAATGTAGTGCGCCAATGGACCCGACTTTCCTGTAGGCACGACATTGATGGTGGGAATACCTTTGCGAGGATAAATCCCGCATCTGAGGGTTCCTCCGCAATCGATGACAACCGCCATGGTTTCCTCATCAGGAACCGAAGTGTTGAATCCATTAACTGGTTCTGCACCAGAGAGTTCGACTATCCGGTCGACGACCGGTGGCCTCATACCTCCGCCGACGATGTAGACGATCTTGTGTTTCTCGGGGGTAGGTGTAATGGTGAGTGGACCGCCGAAGCCTCCATTGCCGCGAGAAACGGTAACGCTGTGGTATTCCGTCATCGTTTAGGCCTCCTTCGCAGCGGTGCGGACGATCGTGCCGGACATCGTGTTCGGCAGGACTACGCCCTGCTGTTTGCTGACATATGACGTAGTGAGGTCCGTGATCCAGCCACCGACGAAGTTGAGCCCGAGGCCGACGAGTAGGTATCGGATTGCGAGTGGTCCGGTTGGCAAGCCGAGTTTGGTAATTCCCTGAGCGATACCTAGCCAGATGAAGAGTTCCGCGGGGTTGATATGCGGAAACAAGCCATTGCTCGTGTGACAGAATTGGGCGGCTGAGGCGTAGTAGCTGGGCTTGTAACGCTCGGGGAGGAACCGACCTAATGAGTGCACCATCGGGTTGCACAGCATGAAGGACCCCAGGAATGGAAGCGCGAGGTAGCGGCTGAAGGGATTACCTCCCGCCTTCTCAGCGAACTTGTTGATGCGGTCCTCACCGATGAGTTGGATGAGGGAGTTCATTGCGACGAGAAGCATGAGTACGAGCGGCACAATGCTTCCCATCCATCCGACGAAGGTTTTCGCACCTTCTTGGAACAGGCCGACGAACCATTCGGCGGCCAGCACGAGGTAGTGCATGGTCTTGTCCTTTCGGGGTTGTTGAACGCGGCTCTCGGGCGATGAGGGCGCGCTGGGGCGCCAGCCGAGATCGATCAGCGCGTAGTTGCTTGGTCTGAAGTATTTGGCGCGGTTTCGGCGTACGTTGTCAGGCGGCTCGTTCTTCGCGTTGCAATAGGATCTTGGAGGTGCGACGTCCGTCGTCGTGCCGTCCGATACGCATGTCCAAGCGGTCGATGAGCTTCATGAGTGGGGTAAGAGGTTCAACCGGTACTCCTCCGCTGATGATCGTGAGGTAGTTGTTTTTGGCGTTTCCCACTGCGTTTCGGAAGCTACGCGCGCCACGGATTGTCGCTGGATTGACGTTAGCGAGGGTCATCCCATTGAGGTCGGTGAATTGATGGAATGACGAGAACACCGTGATTCCGGTTATCTTGCGACCGTCCTGGATGATTCCTTCCTCGTCGATCAGCAGTATGACGATGGATCCAGAGGTGAAAGCGTTCTTCTGCTTTCCGATTGCAACCTTTCCCCGGCTGCGCAGGGTCGAGTATGAGGCCGAAAATTGCTTCATTTGTTGCGTGGCAAGCGCTGTGTTTGCCGCATAGATGACGGTGAGGGCGATAAGGACGGTCCAGAACATGGCTGGTCCCTTCGATCAGGTGGTTTGGAATTGGGGGCCGGGTGTCCGGCGAAGCTGTGAAGGAGGCTGGGGCAGGTGGTCGGTCAGAAGCCAGAACAGCTGTTCATGACTTGTTAGGTGGCTCAGATTGTCAAGGAGATCTGGGTCGGCCCTGAGGCGAATGATTTCGTCGTACACATCGATGAGGATGGTGTCATTGTATTCCGTCTTGTCTGGGACGCCCATGACAATCACGGCTCGCGGGCCGGGCTCGCCGTGGTGTCGTGGGATGACTGCCATGGCGAGCACAATGTGATCGGATCCGGGAACGGTGGTGTGCGGAAACCCGATCTTGTCGTCAAGCAGCATCGAAGCGTTTCGCTCGCGGTCGACCAATGCCTCGCGGAACGCGGGCGTGGTCAATCCGAGAACTTCTAGCCGTTCGAGAAGTGCCTCGGTCGCACTCCAGTACGAGGTGCCAGGCGGGAGAGGCACAAACCGGTGCGGGTCCAGGAGAGTGGCGATGAGGGAGGGGCCGGCACCCGCAAGGGCAATATCGACGTCATGGTGAAGCCGTAAGAGAGACAGCTTGTGAATCAGCTCAGTTTCGTCGAATCCCTGGCCGAGTTCGATAACGGGCGGCATGTCATTGCTGGTGAGATCGTGGGCGATGTCGGGAGTGGACACGACAAGATCAATGTTCTGAAATGTCCCTGGGGCGATGTCGTCTCTGGTCATGACGAGATATTCCGTGCTGTCGGGAAGCACATGGCTAAGTTGAGCCCGCAGCAGGTGACCTGAGACTCGTCCGCTGCCGCTCACGACAGCTACATGGAGTTGAGAGGACTGCTGGCGTTGGTGAGTGTTGAGGAACACTTCGAAGTAGCTGGTCATGAGCCCAACCTCAGAATCCGAGATGTCCAACCCAGTCCGTTCTTCCAAAACCTCACGGCTGATCAGCGCCATCTGGTGAGCGACGGGGTACTGACGACTAATGTCGGCTACTGCTTCTGCGTCGACTTCGACACGGAATCTCATCCTTGCCAACATGAATGACAAATGGTGGCTGAACTCGTCCATGAGATCACTGGCCGAGACGTCAATACCCATGACATCTCGGATGCGTTCAAAAATGTCGTCTACAAGTTGGGGAATGTCACGCGACGTTGGGAATAGTTCCCGGCCTTCAGGGGCATCGGGAGTGCGCATGCTCGCTGCAGCGACGGCCAGGAACAGTGACTCCTCTGGAACGTAAGTGATGTTGTAGGGGTTTGTGGTGGCTAACAGCAAGTCTTCGGCGAACGCGTGCACAGCGCTGGAGCGCAACTCGTCGAATTCAGAAGGCAGGCCGGCGATAGGGTGACCGAGTCGGAGGCGATCCAAGGTGAGCTTAAGCCAGCTGAGGATGTTGGTTCGCGAAGGCCGGTTGAGGTGCCATGACTCGCAGACCTCATCTGCGGCGGCACTGATATCCCATCTGAGTTCGTCGGGACCGCACAATTCTGCCGAAAAGTGTGTCAGGGCGGCCATTCGGAGGTTGTACTCGTTGCCCTGCAGCGTGAGTCCGCTGTTCGGACGACCCTCAATCGAGACGTCGTGCCGTGCTAGCAGCTCACGCAGCGTGGTGAGGTCCGTGTTGAGGGTCGAGCGAGACACGCTGAGGTCGCGCGCGAGATCGTCGATCCGGACAGGATGGGTGGCGCTAAGCAGCCTTGCGTAGACTTGTCCACACCTGTACAAAGGGTCATTGAGTAACTCTTCACGATGAAGTACCTGCTCGCGAATGCGCCCGTACCTGTGGACGTCAACGATGTACAACCGGTACCGGCCGTTGACAAGACGCACGGAAGCCGCGCCGCCGAATAGGGTGTTGAGCCGAGAAACCGCGTTCTCAACAGTTCGTTGGCTGACACCTAAGTGTGTGGCAAATACAGTGGGTTCCTCGGTCAAGGAGGTCTCCAAGTGCCGAAGAATAAGGGCTTCCCGACTCATGCTTACTTCCCTTGCGACGCCATCGTCTGACCGGACACCAAGAACTTAGCCTGATGTGTTGTCGGATAGACAGAGCGATTCGTGTAGTTGTTTTCGTCGTTCGCGAATGAGATTGGACGACCTAGTGGCTGCGATGCCCACCTGGAATCGATTGCTGATGGTAGACACAGCAGACTCTCTCGCTAGTGAGTCATTAAGCGGGCATCTTGGATGAGTCAGATGGTCAGCGAGATGAGTAGGCGTATCAAGACGTTACTAGCTGGAGCAACTCTACTCGTAACAGGAGTGTGGTTCGCTACACCGGTTCTTGCGGATACTATAAGGCCAATTCCAATGACGGCATGGAAAAGCCTATCGGTGTCCGGTGGATCAATGAAGGTTTCAGGGAAGACGCGTGGTTATCGAAATGCGATGATGTCATCTGATGGCGTGTGGCATTCCAAAGCTGAATATACATTCAGTGCCTCTAAATCGTAGTAGGACTGATCGGGGTGGGTATGGTAAAATCGATACATCGGCGCTTCGGTATCATTGTCAGCCTATGCCGGGAGGAAATTGTATTCCAAAGGTATCAAGAACGGCCGCTTCAGGGGCTACTGGGCGTTTGCTTCGTGGAACTGCAAATTCTTGGATTGCTGATGCCAAAATCAATATCGGTCGTGACGCTAGGGGTGGTTGGCGGCGCTCGTCCAAGTTGTGCGTAGATCGAGTACTTCAACGTGATTCGTGCAGTTCTGGGGTGAATTGGTGAATGTGAGCACAGTAGGTCTTGACGATGTGGTGGTCCAATATCGCTCTGGCTGGCAACTCGGCCCAGTATCGGTGTCTTTTCCCATCGGTGTGAGTGCCCTCATCGGCCCGAACGGCGCAGGCAAGGCGACCATGCTTGGCGTACTTACAGGAATCACCACACCGAAACTCGGGACGTTGCGTCGAAATGATCAGGTGATCGCGCGGAGCGGTGAGTATTCACGATATCGGTCGCATGTGGGATATGTCCCCCAGGAATGCTCGTGGTCGCCGTCGTGGCCGGTCGAGGATTTCCTCGCATTCTGCGCGCGTATGTATCGAGTATCGTTCAAGCAGGTCGGGCACAGATGCCGAGACGTCATGTCCGATCTGAACATCGATGAATTTGCCCATCAGCCCATCGGAACCCTGTCGGGCGGCCAGAAGCGTCGGGTCTTTCTGGCGGCAGCGCTGGTGCATGACCCCGAGGTACTCATCCTTGACGAGCCCACCGTCGGCCTGGACCCAGGGGAGCGCATCGCTTTCCGGTGTCACGTCGTCGAGCAGGCGGCCTCACGAGTCGTCGTCTTGTCTACTCATCTCATGGACGACGTGGCTCTGGCCTCCGACCAGGTCCACCTCGTCGGCGCCGGTCGGATCACGTGGAGTGGTTCGCTGTCCGGGTTGATGGCGGCAGCAGGAGAGCCCGAGGCTGACGATCACCTATCGACGGCCGAACGCGCCTATCTGCGTCTGACACAGGAGCACGGGGCACAGGTACGTCAGTCGTCACTGGCAGGAAAGCCGACACACGATAGAGACCCGCGATGAGGACGGTCCTGCGTCAGTCCGCGCTGTGGGGGCTTGGAATTGCTGTGGTGTGGCTCGCCGCCACCGCAGGCCTGCTGCACACGTACCCACACGCCTGGAAATCCTTCGCCTTGTCCACCGGAAACCTGTCGGTGGCCACGGTCATTTTGTCTCCTTTGTGCTGCGCTGCCGGTATCGCCTACGGCGCTCGTCTTCGTCGTAGCGGAGTCGTCCGAACTTCCCACGGCTGGCCCCGTTGCGCTCTTGCCACGATCATTGCACTGTGGATTGCCGGTATCGGAGCCGTCGTTATCATTGCGGCGTTAGCAACGACTGGGATCTTTGCGCTGGTGGCTGCGGGGTATCCTGATTCGCGATTTGTGGTGGGTCCGCTGCTCACAGCCCTGGCCGTTTTGGCGTCCCTGACATTCGGCACCGTACTGGGGGTGACGGCCGGGTCCTACCTTCTCGCCGTGGTTGGCGGAGTGGCCGTCTATGCCCTGATAGCGAGGGTCCCCGCCGTCAGTAACGTGCTCATCGGTTGGTCCGGACCAGCAGCGATCGACGGAACTCCCGACCATCTCGGGTGGGGAGCTATTGCATTGTGGGCTGGCCTCGATTTCGCCGTCATCGTCACCTCATTGCTGCTTGTCACTATCGTGACGGCCCCAGCAGCCGGCCACTGGTGGCAGTGGGTGTGTGCCGGGGTCCTTGTGGCAGCGGTTGTTGTGGCTTCAATGGCCGTCACCAAGCTGGAGAATGTCTGGGAGTCCTCCGGGGATTGGCGGTGCCGTGAGGTCGGTAGGCACGGATCACTGGCGTGCGTCTCCGGCGACATGTCCTGGCGGCTAGAGGAGTACGCGACGGCGATGGGTCGTGTGGATAATCTGTTGCACGCTAGTGGTGCTCACCGACCACTTCTCTATAGCCCTCAGGGAGCACCGGGACAGTCCGGGCGCATGCCTGTGTTGATGGCGGTGTCCACCTCGTCGTCGCCACATGAATGGGCTACATACCTCAACCAACCTTTGCTGGCGGACAACATGTTGGGGGTCACCACGTCTCCTACTACACAGTGCGACGGGGCCGTCGGAGTCCTCGACGACGCGCTGGCGTCGGTTATGGATGGCCAACGCCTCGATCCCTCATCGTTACGCTCCATGGTGTCGTCGGCAAGGGCATGCGAATGATGGGCCGCGTCGCCGCCTTTGGGTGGTTCCTGCGCAGTCGGGGGCGTGGCCGTCGTAGTCATCTATCTCATTGTCGGAGTGGTGTGTTCGTACCAGCTTGGCGGAGATCTCGTGGCTATACCCATCTCCGAGGGTCGGTCGGTTGATGTCGGCCTTGGAACCTCATGTGTGTGCGGCCTCATGGCCGCAGTGCTGTTTTCTTCCCCAGACCCGCAGCGAGAACGCGCCTTCCCTGACGTCCCCATCCGCGTGATGCGCGTGTCATGGGCGGGGATAGTGCTGGTGTGGCCAGCACTATGGGTGGTGCTGTTTCAGCATGGTTCACCTGAGTCGCTGTGGTGGATGCTGTGGTTTGTGCGTAACCATGTGCTTGTGACGGGGCTGGCGATGGTGTGCAGCGTCGTCGTTTCAGTGGCATGGGCGTGGCTACCAGGAAGCATCTTCGTGTTGCTGTGCTGGATCATCGTCACCAAGGATGCGGAGGCGACGCCGTATTGGTGGGCATTGCTCGACCACAGCCCCTTTGACCCGTTGAGCCTGGCAGTGGCGGCCGGACTAGTCGCTGTCGGATTAGTACTGCAATGGCACACACCCGGGTCACCGCGTTGACGTCTACTGCCGCGTGCGCCGGTATGGTGTGGGAGGATAGGTACCCGGTTCAGGACACGAACGGCGAGGAGAGATCATGAAGCCACCCAATCCCCGAGTCGCCAAACTGGCCGATCAGATTCGGGTTGTCGTTGCCGAGACCCTCGAGCGCCGCGTCAAAGATCCTCGGCTGGGGTTCGTGACGATCACCGACGTGCGTCTAACTGGCGATTCGCGTGATGCCACCTTGTTCTGGACGGCTATGGGCACCGATCAGCAAATTGCATCCACCGCGGCTGCGCTGGAGTCGGCGAAGGGGTTACTACGCTCCACGGTCGGCAAGCGGCTTGGTCTGCGTTACGCCCCGACCCTGACGTTCGTGCGCGACGCCACCCCCGAGACCGCGAAGTCCATCGAGGACGCGCTGGCTCGCGCTGCTGCCTCTGACGCTGAGATCGCGCGTCGCTCCGAGGGAGCTATGCCTGCTGGTGAGACGGATCCTTACCGGCACCGCGACGATGACGAGTGACGTGCCATCGGCTCGTCGTGAGGCTGGTCGATGAAAGCCAATCCCAATGTGCCGTCGGGGATTCTGGTCGTTAACAAGCCTGCTGGCCCGACCTCTCACCAGGTTGTGGGGCGGGTGCGTCGCCTTTTAGGAACTCGCAAGGTCGGCCACGCCGGAACCCTCGACCCGATGGCCAGTGGCGTCCTCGTCGTCGGGGTGAATCGTGCGACTCGACTGTTGGGGCACCTGGCTTTGCACGACAAGGACTACATCGCCACTATGAGGCTGGGGGTGAGCACTGTCACCGACGACGCCGAGGGCGATGTTACTGCGACTACCGACGCCTCTGCGATCGACGACGAGGCCATCCGTGCCGCGATGTCGCGTCAGGTCGGGGAGATTCAGCAGGTTCCCACCGCTGTCAGCGCGATCAAGGTCGACGGCCAGCGGGCCTACGCCAAGGTACGTGCTGGCGAGGACGTCGTCTTGCAACCGCGCGCTGTCACCGTTTCTCTATTTGAGGCTACTGATATTCGACGGCAGGGTGAGGTTGTTGACGTCGACGTCGAGGTCACGTGCTCCTCGGGAACCTACGTGCGGGCGCTGGCCCGTGACGTCGGGACAGATCTGGGAGTCGGGGGGCATCTCACTGCCCTGCGCCGTACCCGCGTCGGTCCTTTCGCTCTTACGGCTGCTTGCGCAGATATTTTCGCTGAGGACGCCGTTACTCCCACCCCCATAACAATGGCTGAGGCTGCTGCACTCAGTTTCCCTGTCGTCCATGTCACTGCGGACCAGGAAGCTGCCATTCGAGTGGGTCGGCGTTTAAATTTCACCGTGCCATCAAAAGCGACCGCAATGATTGCGGGAACTGGTGAATTGCTGGCCCTTTATTGTCCCGATGATGAGAAAGATGGTCAGAGTCGCGCACTATGCGTTCTGGCTTAATGGCCTTGTCGTGCCACTCTGGGTAGAGCGCGCCATGATGCCCTTAGCTGCATATTCTCGGTCGAAGTGATTCTCGGCACGCCAGTCGGTATTCCCCGCACATGAGCACCTGTTTATGCCATTGTTGTAAATGTTCCACAATAATTCGAGTTACATAACTATAGATATTCGCATTTGCAGGTGACGATATAGCGTGATACTATTAAATGGTCGAATTGCGCTGATATCGGCTCGCCATTTCGGTGCCCGATGTCGCCGTAACGTGAGGACGTGGTGTTTATTACGCCGCCTGAGTTATTCCCCAATCGTCCATACGAAAGGTGCCGTACGACGTGGATTTAGTTCGAGCATCCCACCTGTACAAGGTTTTCGGTAAACACGAGCGACAAGTGATCGAAAGACTCAAGGCAGGGGAGTCTCGAGAAGATCTCGCCTCTCTCGGCACTGCGGCTGTCATCGACGTGAGCTTTGAGGTCGCCAAGGGAGAGACCTTCGTCGTCATGGGCCTATCAGGGTCCGGAAAGTCCACCCTCATCAGGATGATTAACGGGCTGTGGTCCCCATCCGAGGGCACTGTTGAGGTTGCCGGCAAAGTTGTTTCTGACATGAACGACGCCCAGCTGCGGGAGCTGCGTCGCGACCACGTCTCGATGGTGTTTCAGCACTTCGCGCTGCTTCCTCACCTTACTGTGCGTGAAAATGCGGCCTACGGGCTGAAGTTGCAGGGCAAGCTCAAGCAGAAGGAACGCCTTGAGAAGGCCAACGAATGGCTGCATACCGTCGGTCTCGAAGGATGGGAGGACAAGTACCCTCATCAGCTTTCCGGTGGCATGCAGCAAAGGGTCGGCCTGGCTCGCGCACTCGCAGCCGAGACTGACATCCTGCTCATGGATGAGGCTTTTTCAGCCCTCGACCCGCTTATTCGTCGCGAGATGCAGGATCAGCTCCTCGAACTGCAAGGCACTCTCAACAAGACAATCATCTTCATTACCCACGACCTCAACGAGGCCATGTATTTGGGCGATCACATTGCCGTGATGCGCAATGGCCGTATTGCTCAGATTGGTACCTCTGACGAGATCCTTACCCAGCCTGCTGACGACTACGTTGCGGATTTCGTCCAGGACGTCGATCGCAGCCGAGTACTCACCGCATCGGCCGTCATGCGTCCCACCGAGGCTGTCGTCTCCCGGTCGGCGGATCCCCGGCGAGTCCAGCGGATCATGGATCAACACGATTGGGCCGGCGTCTTCGTCGTCGACGAGCATCGTCGTTTGCTCGGAATGGTCGGCGACCAGGAGGTCATTGAGGCTGCTCGCCGCGGAGATCACAGCATCGCTAACGTGGTGGAAACCGGTGGCATCCTGACGGTGCGTGTTGACACCCCACTCTCTGAGCTGTTCGCACCATCCAAGGATGCGCGAGTCCCCCTCGCTGTCATTGACGAGAACTTCCACCTCCTTGGGATCATCTCCCGCGTCACCCTGCTCGACTCCATGTCGAGGTCCCAAGATTCTGACGGCTCTGTCGTTTCCCTGGAGGAGACCGGAAAGCTGCCGGTCATTAAGGATGACGGAGACCCCGTCGGACTACCTCCTGCTGACCAGACGACCGCGACAGTCGCGCCAACCCCAACCACTGAAAAGGAGGCCTAATCGCCATGGGCTTCAGTTTCGCCAACCCCCGAATTCCGCTCGGTAGCTGGATCGAGACCTTCTTCGATTGGTTCCAGAACGCCTTCGACTGGCTCATCACGTTCACCAACGTTGTCATCGGTGGTATGTATCACGGTCTCAACCTGGTGCTGTCCAAGCCGTTGTACCTGGTCATGATGGTGGTCTTCGCCGCTATCGGCTGGGCCTGCGCCAGCTGGAAGGTGGGCCTGCTTGCTCTTATTGGTTTTTATCTGGTGAGAGCTATGGACCAGTGGAACAACACCATGCAAACCCTCGCCTTGGTGGTGGTCGCGGTCATCCTGGCCCTCATCGTGGCGATTCCATTGGGTATTTGGGCGGCCAAGTCGAAGCGATTCTCCGCCATCATCAAACCGATCCTCGATTTTATGCAGACGATGCCTTCGTTGGCATACCTAGTCCCGGTCATCGTGCTCTTCGGCATCGGGCAGGTGCCCGGTGCCATCGCGACCATCATCTTCGCCCTGCCGCCCGGAGTGCGGTTCACTGAGCTGGGCATCCGTGGAGTCGATGCCGAAACCGTTGAAGCCGGTGCCGCATTTGGTGCCAGCCCCCGCCACATCCTGTGGCGTATTCAGATGCCGCTAGCCATGCCGACGGTGATGGCCGGTGTCAATCAGGTCATCATGCTGGCTCTGTCCATGGTCGTCCTCTCAGGCATGGTCGGCGCCGGTGGCCTTGGCGGTGACGTCGTCGCAGCCCTGTCGCAGGTTGATATCGGTCTAGGTATGGAGGCCGGTCTGGCGGTGGTCGTCGTCGCGGTATACCTGGACCGCATCACCAGCGGACTAGCTAATCGCACCCCGCTTGCCCGGGCGCAGCGAGCGAGCTGAGTTAATGCACACGAATACGAGGAAGTACCGATGAGCAGAAGCATGGTTCAACGCAAGATCATCGCCGTCGCATCCGCCCTGGCGATCGGGGCCCTGGCTCTATCCGGATGCGGTGCCACCAACAGCGGAAACGGGGAACCCGGCGGTACCGACGCCGGTTCTGACAACGTCAACACGAAGTGGGCCAACTGCACCCCGGGCGAAGGGTCAAAGGACACCACTGCTATGAAGGCTGACGGCAAGAAGGACATCACTATTGGTGCCTTCAACGGCTGGGACGAGTCCTTCGCGACTGCCGGGATTATGAAGAACGTCCTAGAGAAGGACGGATACAAGGTGACGATCAAGGGCTTCGACGCTGGCCCAGGTTATGCTGGACTTGTCGCCGGGGATATCGACCTCCTCACCGACACGTGGCTGCCCATAACCCACGCTGACTATGTCAAGCGCTACGGGGACAAGATGAAGAGCCTCGGTTGTTGGTACGACAACGCTAAGCTCACCATCGTTGTCAACAAGGACTCCAAGGCGAAGACCATCGGCGATCTGAAGTCGATAGGTGATGAGTACGGCAACACCCTTTATGGCATCGAGGCCGGTGCCGGCCTGACCAAGGTAACCCAGCAGTCGGCGATTCCGAAATATGGTTTGAACAACCTCAGCTTCAAGATTTCGTCGACACCTGCGATGTTGTCGCAGCTGAAGAAGGCCGCTGACGCCAAACGTGATATCGCGGTGACTCTGTGGCGTCCCCACTGGGCCTACGGTGCGTTCCCGATCCGTGATCTGAAGGATCCTAAGAAGGCTATGGGCGATGCTGAGGTGATTTACAGCTTCGCCCGTTCGGGCTTCGAACAGGACTTCCCGAAGGCTGCTCAGCTGATGCGCAATATGGCTTTTGATGATAAGACGCTCTCCGACCTCGAGGACATCATGTTCTCTGCGGACAAGTACGGTGGCAAGAACCAGGAGAAGGCCGTGGCCGAATGGACCTCGCGCAACGAGGACTGGGTTGACAAGCTCAAGACCGGTAAACTCGCCGGGAAGTAAGTCAGGCATCGATACCGGCCGCCTTATATGGGCGGCGGGTTCCGTGTCCCGAGGGCGCGTCTCCGCGTCGCCGGGCAGCCCGACGACAATCACGGATTCACCTCCCCTGCTGCCCTCGACTCCTGTGTTGGGTGAGGGGCGACTACGGGAATTCGGGTTGAACCGAGTTCGCACCATAGACTGCCCGACGTGTCTGTTCCCGAGGAATCGTCGACTGTCGTTATCGGAAACTTCGATGGTGTGCATCGAGGCCACCAGGCCCTTGTTCAGGAGGCCAAGAGGGTCGATCCGGACGGCTGTGTCGTCGTCGTCACCTTCTGGCCCCACCCGCTGTCAGTCCTGGCCCCTGACCGGGCCCCGGCCTTGCTGTGCCCGCTGGAGCGACGAATCGAGTGGCTCAAGGATGCCGGTGCCAGCGAAGTGCGCGTGGTCAATTTCACTCCCGAGATCGCCAGCTGGACCCCCGCAGTATTTGTGGAGCGGGTGCTCGGGCCCTTGCAACCCAGGCATGTGCTGGTGGGTCAAAATTTCCGCTTCGGACGTCACGCAATAGGTACACCAGATGCTCTGACTGAGATGGGACACGGTCGCTTCCAGGTGCACGCCATGGACCTCGTGGCTATCTCGGGGGTGACGGTCTCGTCGACTCGGGTGCGCGAAATGGTTGCTGCAGGGAAGGTCGCCGAGGCGGCGTTACTGCTGGGGCGACCGTTCGAGGTTGGTGGAGTCGTCGTGATGGGCGACCAGCGGGGACGCGAACTCGGATTCCCGACGGCCAACCTCGTTGCGCCCCGGGACCGCGCCGTCCCCTCTGATGGGGTGTACGCCGGATGGCTTGAGCCCAGCGGCGGCCTGGACGCTGGCCGTCGCCTGCCATCGGCAATCTCGGTCGGCACCAATCCGACGTTCGAGGGGGTTGAGCAACGCGTCGAAACCTACGTCATCGGTCGTGATGACCTGGAGCTGTACGGAGTCGACGTTACGGTGACCTTCGCTGAGTGGCTGCGCGGCCAGATTAAGTTCGACGGGATTGAGCCGCTCATTTCTCAGATGAGCGACGATGTCGAGGCAGCTAAGCGAGCTCTGTCCTGAGGGTACGCCGCCTGAGCGGGCTCGGGACCCCCTTTGGCTACCGGTTGGCTCTGCTGGGCGAGGGATTTGATTGGAGCTTCGCCTCTGTCGGCTACACCTGGTCCAGCGTAAGGATTCGCACCCAATGGGGGAGACCTGATACACTCACCCAGTTGCCGTCAGATCGGCCGCGGCCTTGGAAGAGTCTCCTGCAATCAGAGCGTCGGGGACGCCGCGCAACGGACAGAAAGGGACCTACTGAGATGGATGCTGCCGAGAAAAAGAAGATCATTGAAGAGTACGCGACCCATCCTGGAGACACGGGTTCCCCCGATGTTCAGGTTGCCATCCTCACAAAGCGCATTGCCGAGCTCACTGAGCACCTCAAGGTTCACAAGGGCGACCACCATTCGCGTCGTGGCCTGATGCTCATGGTTGGTCAGCGTCGTCGTTTGCTCAATTACATCGCGAAGAATGACATTGAGCACTACCGTGAGCTAATTGCTCGCTTGGGTCTGCGTCGCTGAGCATTGTAGATCGTGTGTAACGGGGTGCCCTGACAAGGGCGTCCCGTTCACTGTGTCCGCTCGTTGCGTTCGCAGAATACTCTGTTGCCCAACTTGCGACGACAACCGCGTCTACCCCGGCAATTCGTGGGACGGACTGCCGATGCCCTAGACTCAAGGCCACACTAAAAAATCACTGTAACCGTCGACTGCCTCCCCATGACACATGGGTCCTCGGTAGTGGCTACCGGGGCGTGATCCCGGCGGCTTCGATCGAAGACCGGTGTGGTTTATCAAGGGGTGCCTTGTGGAGCGCCCGTGGGCGGCGGTCGGCCCTGCGAAAGGACATCCCTGTGGAGGGACCCGGACTCGAATTCACCGAGGCCATCATCGACAATGGCAAGTTTGGCAGGCACGTCGTTCGCTTTGAAGCGGGACTGCTGGCCCAGCAGGCGGATGGATCTGCCGCCGTCTACCTCGATGGTGACACCATGCTGCTGTCAGCGACCACGGCTGCTAAGACTCCCCGCGATTCCATCGACTTCTTCCCGCTGACGGTCGATGTCGAGGAACGCATGTACGCTGCCGGACGTATCCCCGGCTCCTTTTTCCGCCGTGAGGGACGCCCCTCCGAGGGCGCCATCCTTGCCTGCCGCCTCATTGACCGCCCGCTGCGCCCTTCCTTCGTCAAGGGGCTGCGCAACGAGGTCCAGGTCGTCGTCACGGTTATGGCTCTCAACTCGTCCGTCTACTACGACGTTGTCGCCATCAACGCCGCCTCGATGTCCACCCAGCTTGCTGGTCTGCCCTTCTCCGGGCCGATTGGCGGCGTCCGGATGGCCCTCATCGATGACCAGTGGGTGTGCTTCCCCTCCGTCGACCAGCGCAAGGAGTCGACTTTCGACATGGTTGTCGCTGGCCGTGTGCTCGCCGACGGCGACGTTGCCATCATGATGGTTGAGGCAGAGTCGACCCCGGCTACCTGGAGCCTCGTGCGTGGTGGGCGCACCGCCCCGACGGAAGAGGTCGTCGCTACCGGCCTGGAGGCCGCAAAGCCGTTCATCAAGGTGCTGTGTGACGCCCAGGTCGCCCTGGCCGCCAAACTGCCCAAGGAGACTTACGACTTCCCGGTCTTTAAAGACTACGAGGACGACGTTTACGCTGCTGTTGAGGAGAAGGCCGCTGACGAGCTCTCCCGCATCGAGCAGATCGCTGCGAAACTTGAGCGTCAAGAGGCTGAGTCCGAGCTCAAGGCTCGCATCAAGGCCGAGCTCGCTGAGACCTTCCCGGAACGGGAGGCTGAAGTTTCCGGAGCCTTCAAGGCCGTCATGAAGAAGATCGTCCGTAAGCGTGTCCTTGATGAGGGCGTGCGAATCGACGGTCGTGGACCTCGTGATATCCGCTCCCTCTCGGCTGAGGTCGGCATCATCCCGCGGGTCCACGGTTCGGCTCTCTTCCAGCGCGGCGAGACTCAGATCCTCGGCGTGTCGACCCTCAACATGCTCGACATGGAGCAGAAGCTCGACACCCTCTCCCCGGAAACCTCCCGGAGATATATGCACAACTACAACATGCCGCCGTATTCCACTGGTGAAACCGGCCGTGTTGGCTCCCCGAAGCGCCGCGAGATTGGTCACGGCAACCTCGCTGAGCGGGCCCTCATCCCGGTGTTGCCGACCCGCGAGGAGTTCCCCTACGCCATCCGCGAGGTTTCCGAGGCTATTGGCTCTAACGGTTCGACCTCAATGGGGTCGGTCTGCGCCTCCACCCTCGCCCTGCTCAATGCCGGTGTGCCGCTGCGTGCCTCGGTTGCTGGCATCGCCATGGGTCTCATGAGCGAGACTGACGAGGACGGCAAGACCAAGTACCTGGCCCTCACCGACATTCTCGGTGCTGAAGACGCCCTCGGCGATATGGACTTTAAGGTCGCCGGTACGAGTGAGTTCGTCACCGCGCTTCAGTTGGACACCAAGCTCGACGGCATCCCCGCCGACGTGCTCGCCGGTGCTCTCAAGCAGGCCAAGGAAGCGCGCACCGCGATCCTTGAGGTTATGAATGACGCCATCGACTCTCCTGACGAGATGGCCCCGACTGCTCCGCGCATCATCACCGTGCATATCCCGGTGGACAAGATCGGTGAGGTCATCGGTCCGAAGGGAAAGATGATTAACCAGATTCAGGACGATACCGGCACCAACATCTCCATTGAGGATGACGGCACCATCTTTATCGGGGCTGATAACGGCGATTCGGCCGAGTCCGCCCGTTCGATGATTAACGCGATCGCCAACCCACAGATGCCCGAGGTCGGCGAGCGGTACCTCGGCACCGTCGTCAAGACGACGAGCTTCGGCGCTTTTGTCTCTCTGCTGCCCGGCAAGGATGGTCTGCTGCACATTTCCAAGATGCGCGACCTCAACGACGGTAAGCGTGTCGAGGCTGTTGAGGATGTGCTGTCGGTCGGCCAGAAGATCCAGGTGGAGATCGCCGAGGTTGATGACCGCGGCAAGCTCTCATTGGTGTTGGCCTCCGATGAGGAAGATGACGACACCGACGAGTGAGTTGTAATTATTAAAAGAATTGACGTTTGCGGGCTGCCCCGGCTTTATGCCGGGGCAGCCCGTTCGTTGCGCGGAATGAATGCGGTCTAGCATCGTCAGCCCTGCTAGGTAGTCTGGATCAGGCGCCAGGAGAGGTGCCGCTGTCAGAAAGGAAGGTCCAGATGATTAAGGTTGCCGTGTTCGGAGCCAAGGGACGTATGGGAGCTGCGGTGTGCCAGGCTGTCGAGGAGGCCGAGGACACCGAACTTGTTGCGGCTATTGACAGCGGAGACAACCGATCCGCCGTTTTGGGAGCCGACGTCATCGTCGATTTCACCACTCCCGACGCTGTCATGGACAACCTGTCATGGGCGATCTCCCATGACATCAACACCGTCGTCGGCACAACTGGTTTTGACGACGAGCGATACCAGGCTTTGCGTGACCAGCTCGCTGCTCATCCGAATACCGGCTGCTTGGTGGCCCCGAATTTTTCTATCGGCGCTGTCCTCATGATGCATTTCGCCGAGCAGGCCGCCAGGTTCTACGAGTCCGTGGAGATCGTTGAGTTGCACCATCCCAATAAGGTTGACGCACCGTCCGGTACTGCCCGCACCACCGCGACCAAGATCGCCGCCGCACGTGAAAAAGCTGGTTTGGGAGAGGTCCCAGACGCAACGAAGAGTCAGCTCGATGGAGCTCGTGGAGCTGTCGTTGATGGGATCCACATCCATGGTTTGCGCCTGCGTGGTCTCATTGCCCACCAGGAGGTGCTGTTCGGGGCCGAGGGGGAGACTCTCACGATCCGTCACGATTCCATGGACCGAGTGTCCTTCATGTCGGGTGTGTTGACGGGGGTTCGCGGAGTCCTTGATCGTCCTGGTCTCACTATTGGTATCGATGGGTTGCTGGGACTTGAATGAGCGTCCTGAGTTCTCGATAACGCCAAGCGAGCCGACTCAGGTGCTTCCGCCGAGGCCGCCGGCCGGTTCTGGCGCTGTGGTGACGGTCGGACGTGATCGTCACCCCTATCGCTTTATCAAGTGGCTGGTCGCTCTCGTCGTCATCGCGTTACTTGCGGTCGTGGCAGCGATCGTCGATCAGACATTTAGGGCGAGAGCTGAGAAGGACATTGCGGCGACTATTGCGAAGTCCATAGGAGCCAATGCCTCGACAGTTGGGGTGACCATTCACAACCTGCCTTTTCTCGGAGTGCTGGTCACCGACGAGTTACAAGGGATCGACACGACCATCTCGAAGGCGACGGTGGACCGGGATGACACCACGGTGACCTTCCGTGACGTCGATATCCATGCCAATGGGATTCGGCATGCCCGCGAGGAATCTCAAGCAGTGGCTGAGACGATGTCGGCCACGGGCCGTATTGACTGGTCCGAGTTGTCACGTTTGGCGGGTGGAAAGGTCACCTATAACGACGACACCGGGGAAACCGGCAGGGTGGCGATCGTGACGGTATTGGGAGCCCGGGTAGACGTCAGTATCACTGCCGTGCCTGGGGTGAAGACCACCTCCCGGCGGGTGACTTTGAGTAGTCCGTCGGCGAGCCTCGATGACATTCCAATCCCCGACGTGTTGCTCAAACCGATCCTCGACGGGATTACCTCACGGTTCACCCTTCCCGATCTGGGAAATCTGCATTACGAATCCCTGAAAGCCACGTCACAAGGCCTGGATTTCTCTCTGGTTGGTACCGGGGTGAAGCTGTCCGACCTGACGGGACGGTGATCCGCTTCGCGCGAAGGGTGAGACGAGGCTAGGGCGATAAGACGTATGCTGGTGTGCGGCCGGTCGGCCGCTCGTCATATGTCGTCAGTACCGCGGAGGTCCCTTTCATGAATGTTGCCGAACAGCTCGTCCAACAGCTCCTCGATGCGGGGGTGCGACGGATCTACGGCATCGTCGGTGACTCTCTTAACCCGGTCGTTGATGCGGTTCGTAAAACGGGCGGCTCCGTCAAGGGTGGCATCGACTGGGTGCATGTTCGGCACGAGGAGGCCGCGGCATTTGCGGCGGCCGCAGAGGCGTCCTTGACCGGTGAGCTTGCAGTATGTGCGGGCTCCTGCGGGCCGGGCAACCTCCACCTTATTAATGGCCTTTTCGATGCCTACCGTTCCCAGGTACCGGTGTTGGCCATCGCCTCCCACATCCCCAGCGTCCAGATCGGCATGAGTTACTTCCAGGAGACTCATCCAGACCGTCTCTTCGTGGAGTGCTCCGACTACTGCGAGCTGGTCTGTTCCTCGGAGCAGGCTCCGCGCGTCGTCAATTCGGCCATCCGCCACGCGGTCTCTGGTAGCACCGTCTCCGTTATCACCCTTCCAGGTGATATTTCCGATAAGAAGGCTGTTGCCTCCTCCCCGGTCTTTGTCCCGAGCCGTCGGCCGTCTATTGAGCCGAACCCGGAGGACGTCCGCCAGTTGGTCAAGCTGCTTAACGACGCCAAGAAGATTGCCATCTTTGCCGGTGCCGGTGTGGAAGGCGCCCACGATGAGGTCCTCGCTCTGGCTGACAAGCTCAAGGCCCCTGTCGGCCACTCCTTGCGGGGCAAAGATTTTATCCAGTACGACAACCCCTTCGACGTCGGCATGACAGGCCTACTGGGCTACGGTGCCGCTGCCGCGGGCATGAATGATGCCGAAGTTCTCATCCTGTTGGGAACCGATTTTCCCTACAACCAGTTCCTCCCCGATACCCTCACCGTCCAGGTCGACAACTGCCCGGAAAAACTGGGGCGTCGTACTGACGTGTCCTTCCCGATCCACGCTGACGTCAAGGCGCTTTGCGACGCCGTCACCCCGCTGCTGAAGCAGCATGACGATAAGTTCCTCAAAGCCACTGTCAAGCGTCACGCCAAGATCATGAAGGCCCCGGTTGGCTCGTACACTCGCAATGTTGATCACATGAAGCCGATCCATCCCGAGTACGTCGCTCACGTCCTCAACGAGGTGGCTGACCGCGATGCCATCTTCACCGCCGATACTGGTATGTGCAACGTGTGGACGGCTCGGTACATCGATCCCCTCGGCACCCGTCGTCTCATCGGATCCTTCCTGCATGGATCAATGGCCAATGCCCTGCCACACGCCATCGGCGCCCAGGCCTCACACCCTGGTCGACAGGTCATTTCCGTGTCCGGCGACGGCGGCCTCTCGATGCTCCTTGGCGAGCTCGTGACAGCACGTATGCTCAACCTGCCAATCAAGGTAGTCGTCTTCAACAACTCCACCCTCGGCATGGTCAAGCTGGAGATGCTTGTCAACGGATTGCCCGACTTCGGCACCGACGTCCACGACGTCAACTATGCCGGTGTCGCCAAGGCGATTGGATATCACGCCGAACGGGTGGATGATCCGCGCAATATTCGCCGTGCTCTTCGTGACGCGCTGGACTTTGACGGTCCGGCTTTGGTCGAGGTGCTTACTGACCCCAACGCCTTGTCTCTGCCTCCTGAAATCAAGGGCGAGCAGATGATTGGATTCGCTACCGCCATGAGCAAGATCGTGCTCAACCGCGGTGCCGGGGAGGCTGTCTCGATGGCCACGTCGAATATGAGGAACATTCCTCGGTTCTGAGTGGTCGCTGTGGGGTCCGTCCGATAGGGACGGGCCCCACATGCTTTTTCGGACCAGAAACAAGGGGTCAAGGCTGAATGGCGTCTATGCAGGCAGTCGTAAAGACGATCGGTGGCGGTGCTGCCGTATGAGAATCCTTCTTGTGGTTGACACCCTCAGGCCAGGAAACGGGACGACGGCCTCGACACTTCGCTTTTCCGACGCACTGCGCGCTCAAGGGCACCAAGTTCGACTCCTCAGCGCCGCAGCGACGTCCATGTCTGATACTGACGGCATCCCGGTGGTCGGGGTGCCAACTCTTATCTACCGGTCGTCTCGCACTTGGCTGACGTCCAGAGCGTCGACCTCGCGCGTCCGGTCAAGGTAATAGTTGCCTCGACGGTGGCTAATGCGGATGTCGTGCATGTCGTCATGCCTTCGCCGATAGGTGTCTGCGCCAAGCATGTAGCGGGCCGTGCTGGCGTCCCAGTAACTGCGGGTTTTCATGTTCAACCTGAGAACATCACCTACAACCTGCACCTGGCCAATGCTCGACGGCTAGCTGATCGCACCTATCAGATTCTGTGGCGGGCTTTCTATCACGACGTGTCCCATATTCACGCTCCCAGTGAGTTCATCGCCGAGCAATTGCGTTTTCACGGTTATCGTCAGCACCTTCATGTCATCTCAAGCGGGGTGCCACCGCAGTTTTGTCCGGGCCCGCCACGCGAGACCTGGACCCTCGATAGCTCTGACCCGGCGACCATTATGACGGTCGGTCGGCTTTCTCCAGAGAAGCGCATTGAAGTTCTCATTGACGCGGTGGCTCGTTCCCGTCACCGTGACCGGATCCATCTCGTGGTGGCCGGTCGTGGGCCGCAGCGAAACGTACTGCGGCAGCGGGCGATCCGCGTCGGTGTTGACGCAACCTTCGTCCACCATAACCTACCCGACGATCTCATCGCTGAACTGCGAGCAGCCGACCTTTACGTCCACCCTGCCGACGTCGAGATCGAGTCGCTAGCCGCTTTGGAGGCATCCTCCGTTGGGTTGCCGTGCCTCATCGTTGACAGCCCGTTATCGGCGACCAGCCAGTTTTGCCGGGTAGCTGAGCACGGGTTGTGCCCTCCTCGTGATCCAGAGACGATGGCTACCGAGATCGATTGGTGGTTGGAGCATCCGCAGGAGCGCGAGGCAGCCGGCAAGGCTCAGGCGAGCTGCAGGCAGGAATACGCCCTGGACCACTCCGCCCGCCTACTGACTGCGATGTTCGATGCTGCAGTTTCGGAGTCGACTAGATGAAGAAGGTTCAGCGGATCGCTTACGTGGCGATTGTTGGCCCGGCAGCGGTTGTTCTTACCGGGATCGCCTTCGCCTTCCGTAGGCGCGGACATCATCATCTCGCCCCAGGGACGATTGTTGTTAGCAATCACGTCCATGATTTCGACTGCCTGGCCTTGGTACGAGTGTTTTGGCCGGCCAGCCTAAGGTTCAATTCTCAGCTTTCAAACTTGACATCCCGGTAGCAGGGCTCATTTTGCGGGCTTTTGGCACTATTCCGGTTAACACCACCGACGTGCGAGGGTTTTTCGCAGGCAATGCCGAGGCTCTGGCCGAGGGGGACTGCGTCGTTATCTACCCGGAAGGGGGTATCACTAGTTACGAGACCTCGGTTAACACCTTCCGCCCCGGAGCTTTCGCTTTATCGGTGCGCACGGGTGCTCCTGTCGTCCCTGTGGCCTTGGTGCGGACGGGACGCACCGTGGGAGTGAGATGGCGCTGTCCCCAATTGGAGGCGAGAGTGGGCTCGCCTATGTATCCTGATCCGACGCTGCCTACCCATCAGGCCCGAGAAGAGTTGCGGCAGCGAGCGGAGCGCTTCGTCTCTCAGGCTCTCGACGAGACTGCTGGAACACGGAAAGGCGAACCTGTCACAGGCCCCCGATAGGCTAAATGCCGTGGCAGAGATTGGATTGACGACACCCCCGGACCTTCAACCGGACGCTTTGCGCATCATCCCCCTCGGAGGTTTAGGGGATGTGGGGCGCAACATGTCGTGCTACGAGATCAATGGGGAGATGCTCCTCATTGACTGCGGGGTGCTGTTCCCGGAGGACGACCACCCGGGGGTCGACTTGCTGCTTCCTGGGCTGGATTACCTCGATGAGGAGACGCTATCCAAGGTGAAGGCGCTGGTGCTCACCCATGGCCACGAGGACCACATTGGCGCGGTGCCGTACCTGCTTAAGCGTCGCCCCGATATCCCGATCTACGGATCCAAGTTGACCTTGGCGCTGGTCGAGGCGAAATTGCGTGAGCACCGCATCAAGGGTTACAAGCTCAATGTTGTCCACGAGGGTGACGTCGCCGAGGTTGGCGAGCAGTTCGACCTGGAATTCATTGCCGTCAACCACTCCATCCCTGACGCCCTGGCAGTGTGTGTGCGCACCGATGCCGGAATTCTCATCAACACCGGCGACTTCAAGATGGACCAGCTGCCGCTGGATGGGCGCATTACCGACCTGCGTGCCTTCGCGCGACTCGGCGAGGAAGGGGTCGATCTTTTCATGGTCGACTCGACGAATGCTGAGGTTCCCGGGTTCGTGAAGTCCGAGACCGAGATCGAGCCGGCCATCGAGAGGGTGTTCGAGAAGGCAAATAAGAAGCTTATTGTCGCCTGCTTTGCCTCCCACGTGCATCGCGTCCAGCAAGTGCTCAATATGGCCGTCCACCATAACCGCAAGGTTTGTTACGTCGGTCGTTCCATGGTCCGCAACATGGCTGTCGCTCAGGATCTCGGCTACCTCGATGTTCCAGAGAACACCGTCATTGAGTTGCGCGACGTCGATCATTACCGGGATAACGAGGTCGTCATCATCTCCACCGGGTCCCAGGGAGAGCCGCTGTCGGCCCTAGCAAGGATCGCCAACCGGGAGCACCGGGACATCGAGGTGGGCGAGGGAGACACCGTCCTGCTGGCATCCTCTCTTATCCCAGGCAACGAGAATGCCGTCTACCGCGTGATCAACGGTCTGACGAAGCTCGGTGCCACTGTGGTGCATAAAGGCAACGCATTGGTTCACGTCTCGGGCCATGCGGCGGCTGGAGAGCTGCTGTACGCCTACAACATCGTGCGCCCGCGTGCCGTGATGCCGATTCACGGCGAGGTGCGTCACCTCGTTGCCAATGCCGACCTGGCCAGGGCTACCGGTGTCGACGAGAAGAACATTGTGCTCGTCGAAGACGGCGGGGTTATTGATCTTGTCGATGGTGTACCGCGCGTGGTTGGCAAGATCGACGCGTCGTACATCCTTGTCGACGGCTCCGGGGTGGGGGAACTCACCGAGGACACTCTCACTGATCGCCGTATCCTCGGGGAAGAGGGCTTCTTGTCAGTCGTTACCGCGGTCGATACCCGCTCAGCCACCGTGGTGTCCCGTCCGGCGATTCAGGCTCGCGGTGTCGCCGAGAACGATTCAGTCTTCGCGGAGATCACCGACCAGATCGTCACCGAGCTAGAGAACGCCATGAAGGGCGGTATGGACGACACCCACCGGTTACAGCAGGTGGTGCGTCGGACCATAGGTCGGTGGGTGTCACGGTCGTTGCGACGGCGGCCTATGATCGTGCCGGTCGTCGTCAAGATCTGACGGTCGTTCCTTCGGGTGTTGGAATCAGGGGCTGTGTTCTCCTTCGAGGACGAATTCCTTCCCGGTGTGTCGTTTGCCCCAGGGTGGTTTCGCCTATAGCGAGCCGTTGATGGCGCTAGGGGTGGGCTGTCCATTCGTTTGTCCTTGCGCACCGATCTCCAGAGCGATTCGACGATGCGATGGATGCTGGATTCTCTGGTGCGGTCAGAAAGAGGTTCTACGTCGATGACGAGAACGGTAGGCCCACCGCTTGATTCCATTCGTTCTTGTGGCCGTCTGGAGGTGCGGGGGCGAGTTCGAGGTGTTCGTGGCCCCCGGACCCGCCCCGTCGTGTTCCCTGGCATTGGCGTGGTTCGTCGGCGATCGTCGTCCGCGTGGTAATCACTCGCCGGTTAGGGTCGTGGGTGCTCGCGCGTTGTGGAGTTCGGACGGGAACGATTGCCTCAGATTGTCAGCACGGGATTTTGAACGCTCGATGGTCGCCTGTTGCGGTTGTGTCGACTGTCATTGCCGCACCATCTTGCCACGTTGTAAGCCAATGGCGGTGACGGCGAGGAATGCCGTCACGATGATCAAATGATCAAATGGGCGAGGGCGGCGTGTCCGATGCCGTTGGTGGCTGTGAGCATGAGGGTGCAGGCGATGAACAGGTAGGCCGTCGTCCGGGTCCCCCATAGTCCGATCAGTCGGTTAGCCAGGCTTCGACTGATGTAGGTACCGACGCCGAGCAGCGGCAACGGGAGGCTAGCCCCCAGCGGGGTGTATCCGTGGATGTCCAGATAGCACAGCGGGATGAGGAACAGGCCGCCGTAGAAGACGATGCTTGACAGGGTGAGGGTCAGCCAGGTGCTGGTGAAGGAGGGGTAGGTGAATGTGGCGAGGTCGATGAATGGCTTCGGGGGTGTGTGGCCCAGAACCCGTAACCAGTGATAAGCGCGGTCTCGGCGACCGGACACACTGTCGCGGTGGATACATGTCCAGGGGTTGCGGTGCTGATCAGACCTTGGACGGCGAGGACGAGTCTCGGCGCAAGGAGGATGAACCCGGTGACGTCGAGTCGCTCATGGACGTCTTCTGGAGTCGAGCGTGACTGGATGCGCATGGCCAGGGCGAGTGCAATGACACCGATGGGTACGTTGATGAGGAAGATGGACTACCATCTGACCTTGTCCAACAGGAATCCTCCCAGCAATGGGCCAAGCACCGGGACGATGACGGCGGGTAGTCCCACGACCGTCATGGCCTGGGTGGCTTGGGCCTTGCCGGCGCTACTGATGAGGATCGTCTGCATTGTCGGCATGGACAGCCCGGCAGTGAATCCTTGCATTACACAGAATGCGATGAGGGATTGGATGTTCCGAGAAGGGGCACATGCCAACGAGGTCATTGTGAAGATAATGTTCGCGGTGCGCCAGACTAGCGGTGACACCGAAGCGTCGGCTTGCGAAACTGGTGATGACGATTCCTACGACCGAAGCCAGTGCATATCCGGTGATGACCCATTGAGCCACGGTGACGGTTGTGTCAAAGATCTGTGTCAGCGGTCGTATTGCCACGTTGACGACGCTGGTGTCGGGTGGGAGAAGGATGACCCCGAATATCAGTGCAAAGACGGTTCTTCGAGTGCGAGGGGAGAGTGGGGTATCGCGTTTCATGGGGATTCTTCTTTTGAGATGCGTGTTTTCCCTGATGTGTTCTGGTGAATGCAGGTGGCTTGGTGGATGCGCTTTTGTGAGGTGATTTTGGGCGCACTTGACCACGTCCCTGGGTTGGCGGTCTTCTGGGGCTGTGCTGTGTTGCCGTGGTTACTTGGTGAAGGGTCTTGTCGTGACGAATGCCGTCAGCATCGTCGCAAAGGTTGACCCTTGGTCTTCGGGCCATTTCGTCGAGAAAGTCGTCGATGATAGATGACAGACGCTCACGCATCGTGGCGACAGCTTTCTGACTTTTTCGGTGAGTGACAACGCCGTCCAGCGTCGATCGCGTTCGTCTGGGCTGCGGGCGAGGGGTCCCGCCTGCTCCAAGATGCTCGCATGGCGGGAAATGACGGAGCGGTCGATGTCGATCATGGCACCGAGTTCGGCGGCAGTCGATGGTCCTCGACGCTCCAGGCCTGACAGAAGCCTAACAGAATTGGATGGATTGCCTCGTTGATGCAGTCTCCCATGCCGTCGGTGAGTTTCCCGTAGAGGCGCTGGCGAATGTCTCGCTGGAGCAGGGTAGCGACGGTGTCTGCGTGGGTGAAGTATGCGTGGCACCATGCACGCGTGTTAAGACACGCATCTGCAGCTGGTGTCTGCGTACTCGACGGTGTCACCTTTCCGGTTGGTCACGAGCACAATCGTCGGACATGGTCGGTTGGAATGACGGATGCATGCATCCCCCTGGCCAGTGTCGGCCGATATCGCCGAGTCGCCGATCGACTGGATGCAGCTATCTTGTGAAGCGTTCCTCTAGGTATCTTTTTAGTGAACCGCCAGGGAACCGGGACCATCTTGAACAGGAAGTTGGCGATACTGAAGTGGTTTACGGTCTACTGACGAAGTCTCAAACAGTGTAGAAAAACACGTATACACTTACGTATCTCAGGAAGCGGTCTTGCTATCTCTGACCTCATAGTTAATGGTTCTGCCTCTGCCCCCTCGGTGAGTTCGGCTTTGGCGGTCGAGGAGGGGAACCGGCGGAATGGGCTGTACCTGATGTTGATTTCATTCCCGAGCTAGGTGAATTACTGCTGGTAGTGCTCGTTTATTCCGCGCTGGGGCTTCTGGTTGCTGAGTGGGTCAGCGGGCTTCTTGTGTTCTGGATGTATTCGGGCGTTTTCTTCGGCTAGCGCATTGAATGCTAGTTGGTATTAGTTTTGGTCGAGCGGCCGTCATGGTCCGCCGCTATACGAAATACTTCTCAATTGACGCCTTTTTCGGAGAAGACGTCGACTGAGAAGTACTTCTAAAACGAGGGAAAATCAGTGATTAGGCAATGGTTGGATCCCCTGCAGTTCAATGGAGTGCCCCTTTAGCCGTGTGCGCCTCACCATTTACAGCATCGTGTAGAAGGGTAAGGTCGCGGTCAAGTGTTTCTGGTGCGAAGAGCGACGCGATCGTGGTGCATAGCATCGTGAATGCCATGTACACAGCTACTGGCCACCACATATCGAAGGTGAGCAGAAGGGCTGAGGAGATCATTGGTGCGATGCCGCCACCGAGCACTGAGCTCAGCTCGCGGGCGATAGTCACGCCAGTGTAGCGGTAGCGGGTTTCGAAGAGCTCCGGGAAGTAGGCCATCTGTACGCCTACGTTTCCGTATGCTGCGAACCAGTACCCCAGGAAAACTGCAAAGCCCATTAAGAGCACGGTTCCAGTGGAGAGAGCTGTGAAGTAGACGAACGGCAATACGATCCCTGCGGCGGCAATCAAGATGTACATAGGCTTACGGCCGAAACAATCCGACATGCGACCCCAGAAGTAGGTGCTTACCATGCCCACTAGCGCGCCGACCAGCTGAATATCAGTGATTGTGGACTTATCAACAAAATCAGTAGTGCCCGGAATCATGACGTGTGCAGTCACGAAGGTGACGAAGAATGTCTGAACTGTGTAGGACTGGGTGTTAGGCCCCCAGTTCATCGCAGCTACGAGGAGAATGCGTTTCCATCCACTCTTTACTGCGGTTTCCAGCGGTGCTGCCGCGGCTTTGTTAACTTCGGTGTTCTTCTGCATTTCCTGAAATACAGGAGACTCACTCATTTTTTGCCGGATGATCCACGCCGCGAGGGTGATCAGGATTGACAGCCAGAATACGAGTCTCCACCCCCAGTCGATAAACACTTGCTTAGGCATGAGCCACTGGACCACTGCGAAGAACAGTGTGCCCACTACGGTTCCTGCAGCTGCGCCAATCATCACAACAGAGGAGCGACGACCGCGCTTGCCGATGTGAGCAGATTCGGTAAGGAGAGTTGCTCCTCCAGCCTGCTCGGCACCGGCTCCAAATCCCTGTGCAAGACGAAGTGTGAACAAAAGTATAGGAGCGAAGAGGCCGATTGTTTGATGTCCTGGAAGGCAACCGATCAGGAATGTTGCACCGCCCATAAGGAAAAGAGTGGTAACAAGAATCCATTTACGGCCGTGTCGCTCACCGAAATGGGAGAAAAAGATTCCGCCAACTGGGCGAGCCAGAAAACCTACTGCATATCCGGCGAAAGCCATGAGCGCGCCTGCGAGCGGCGATGACTCAGGAAAGAAAACAGACGGAAAGACGAGTGCGGCTGCCAGTCCGTAGACCGCAAAGTTGAACTGCTCCAGCATGGTTTCCAAGCCACAAGCGATAACGGTTCGTCTTTCTGCTCGCGCATCAAGCTCTACTGTGGATGTCATCGTTGACCTTTCTATTATCGTATTGGCGTTAGCGGATGACTCTTGCGTTGCCGCCGTCGGCAAGCTTGAGAACGTCCGAAAGTGTTGCCATGGAGGTATCCCCAGGCGTAGTCATCGCGATTGCTCCATGGGCTGCGCCAAGGTTCACCGCGCGCTCCAGCGAGGCTCCGGTCAGTAGACCGTAAATGAGTCCTGATGCGAAGGAATCACCTCCACTTACTCGATCGAATATTTCGAGGGCATCACGCTGGATCGCTTGTACCAAGCCATCGGTGCGAGACCATGCGATCGCGCCCCAGTCGTTAATACTCGCGGTATGTACTGCTCGAAGCGTCGTTGCTACAATTTTGAAATTCGGATAATCAGTAGTGGCTAACTCGATCATGTTCCTGAAGGAATCGACCGGCAGAGTTGAAAGATTTTCGTCCACCCCTTGGACTTGGTATCCAAGCGCCGCAGTGAAGTCTTCTTCGTTTCCGATCATGACGTCGACGTACTTCGCAAGTTCGTGATTAACCTCGCACGCTCGGTCTAAACTGCCTCGGTCTTTCCATAGGCTCGGACGATAGTTGAGATCGTACGAGATGACCGTGCCGTAGCTGCGTGCAACTTTCAACACCTTGAGGGCGGTATCGGCTGCTTGCTCACTGAGCGCGGTATATATCCCGCCCGTATGTAACCAACGAACGCCAATCTCACCGAAAACCCGATCGAGATCCAGGTCTTCCGCTTTCATCTGTGAAACTGCGGTGTGCCCGCGGTCGGATACTCCCATTGCTCCTCGGACACCGAAACCGCGCTCAGTGAAGTTGAGTCCGTTGCGTGCCGATCGGCCCACGCCATCGGATTTCACCCAGTGAATCAGAGAGGTGTCAACGCCACCCGTCATCATGAAGTCCTCGATCAGCCGACCAACTTCATTGTCGACAAGCGCAGTTAGAGTACCTGTGTGTAGGCCGAAGACTTTGCGTAATCCGCGCACCACGTTGTACTCACCACCGTCTTCCCAAGCGTCGAAGGTGCGTGCGGTTCGAATGCGGCGGGTGCCGGGGTCGAGGCGGAGCATGACTTCGCCGAGGGACAACGCATCGTACATGCAGCTGGTGGCTGGCCGAAGCTGGAGGTTCTCGGTGCTCATGCTTGGTCACTTCCGAGATCATTAACTGTAGCCACTGCTGTGGAGATTAGGTCAACAAGTTCGGCGACCTTGCCTGCGTCAACCAGCTTGGATGGAACCATCCAGCTACCACCTACTGCAGGTACGCAACTGAGATTCAGGTATTCACGAGCGTTTTCCGCGTTGATTCCGCCAGTAGGTAGAAAATCAACTTGGCGGAATGCACTGAATAGGGCCTTGATGGCCTTAGGTCCGCCAGCCGTCGAGGCAGGGAAGAACTTTACTGCTGTTATACTGAGCTTTAGCGCCTTGATTAGCTCCGATGCTGTAGCGATGCCGGGCAAGCAGGGGATGCCGACTTCCTGGCACCGGACCACAACATCTTCATCTAAGCCGGGCGACACGATGAAGTTAGCGCCAGTGTCTACTGCCTCATCGACTTGTTTAGGTGTCAGGACTGTGCCTGCGCCAACAAGGATGTCTCCGCGGTGCGAAAGGCTTGAGATCGCAGCAGAGGCCGCGTCCGTTCTGAAAGTTACTTCTGCAACTGGGAGCCCGCCGCGAACAAGATTTCGCCTAGCGCATCGGCTTGATCGGCGTCGTTGATGACTACTACGGGAACAAGCTTATGAGCCGTGATTTCAGACAGGGTGGGAAAACCCGTCGACGGTATGTCAGCCACTTTGCCAACCTTATTTCAGTGAATGAAACATGTACGTCGTTGTATGAAACGATTATTGCGTGGCTGAGGCGTTGGCGTCAACCCGTCGTACGTAAAACAGAGCGCAACCCGCGGGTCACATCCTCGCGGCGCTGGAGCGATGACGCCCCACACGATCGACATCGCCATCTGGCCCGTCCGGCTGACGTCCAACTGTTCTTCACCAACTTCGCGCCACATACACCACAACACGGATGATTCCTCGCAACCTGCACCTAACATGCTCCCGAAGCACGTTCAACACAGCATCACCCCTAGCCAGCCGCCGAACAACACCCCACCCGATACACACATGTGTGCCTATAACCCGCAGAGCACAGCCCGGTTCCTTGCCTGGCTGTTGGAAACGTCGCGGCAGCCGGCCGATGGGGCGGCCAGCGCGCGGGGGTTTAGAGCGGCAACCTGGTGGTGCTGGAACACTGAGGTGCCGCAGCCTGCCACTACCGGTGAGGTCTTGGACGTGGTGATGTGTGATGGCACCTACCTCCAGGGCTGGTGCGTGCTGATCGCGTTCGATGGCGGGCACGTGCTGGGCTGGCAGTGGGTGCGAACGGGAAAGTCGCATGGGTTGCGTTACTGGAGCGGATCCCGGCCCCGGAGGTGGTCGGGATCGGCGCGGCCGTGTCCGAGTGCTGGCCTTCCACGCGCATCCAACGCTGCTACTTCCACATCTTCGAGAGTATCACCAGACACCTGACGATGCGGCCTCGGCTGGAGGCTGGCAAGGAGCTCCGCGCGCTCACACGCGCGCTGATGCAGGTCTTGGACCTGGATCAAGCGACTGCGTGGTTGGTCGAGTACGCGGCCTGGGAGTCGCGTTGGGAGACGTTCTTAACGCATCCACGTACGCCGGCAAGCATCGCGAGCGGCCGCCGGGACTGGGCGAGACTGCCACGTAGTGATGCACCCACCGCGAACTGCGCAAGTGCCAAACCTTGCTGCGAGGGTTGATCCGGCGGCGTGAGCTGTTCGTCTGGCTCGAAAAGTCCCCGACACGCCCTCGGACGACCTCACCGTTGGAGGGCGGCCCGAAGCAAGGCCATCAAGGACCTCCTGCGGGCCCATCGAGGCATGTCCGAAGACCTCGTCCGTCGCGCAGTCAACTGACTGCTCAACCAGCTCTCCTGTAAGCCCCACGATCCCTGGAGCTTGGCCCAGCCAAGAGCCCTGGAACCCGCCCCGAAGCCACCCCACGTCGGGGTTACAGAGTCCCTCGGACCATAGCCCGACACCAACTTCTCCTGGGAAGATGGCAACGGCATCCAATGAGGCCGGGCAGGCCGACACCAACCATGACACGCTCACCCCATACACACATTTGTGCCTATAACCTCAACCTGCAAAGGGGTTGCGTTCATAGGGCTATACCGGGGCTAAGTGGGGATGACTCGCGTGTAGCCGTCTGGGAGATATTGATCCACCGTCCGGAAGGCCGTCGCGGAAACCTTTGCCATGTGCTCCGGCGTCATCCGTGCAGCAGGAGCTGTGATAGATAACGCGACGATATCTCCGTCTGGAAGAGTAATGGGGATGCCAATGCAAGCGACGTCAGGCTCGTTTTCCTCAATTTCTCGAGACCAGCCGACGTGTTTGGCTCGCTCCACTTCTCTCGTGAAATGATCAAGCGCCGATCTTCTATGCTCGACAAAATCTGGAAGGTATGCGCCAAGTGACGCTGGTTCAATAGCGCGGCCAGCCAGGATCGCTCGCCCTAACGCTGTGGTGTAAGCGTACGTAGTTAGGCCAATCCGTGAACGAACGGCGATAGCACGATCGGGCTCAATCTTGTCGAGGTAGCGGACGCGATCGCCGGAGAGCGTCCCGAGGTGAATGAGTTCGTGAGCGGAACCCGAGAGCGCGGCAAGCACGGGTTGCAGATCGCGGCGCAACATCGCATCTTGTGGAAAGTGATGATGAAGAGAAAGAGCGGCTGCGCCAAGCGAGTAGTTTCCGTTGTTGCTATGTTGGACAGCGAAACCTCTTAACTTCATCGTATGGAGGACACGGTAAATAGTCGACTTGTTCGAAGCCAATGCTTGAGAGAGCTCAGTGAGTGAGATCCCGTCAGGACCGGATTCTGCAAGAGTAGTTAGGACTGAGAGAGCTCGATCAATCGCAGCAATTGGTGCTGGAGCTGTTGAACTTGCCTCGGAATTTTGCATGAATAAATAATAGCACAGACGGTGCGTTCTCTTGCACATGTCGGTGTGTGGCTATCGCTAAATCATTTTCGGTCTTAGAAATATTTTGCGTGCGCTGGTGTGGGTAGGAATTTGATCTCGGAGGTGTAATTAATACCGTTTTAGATCTGCATTTATCAGGATTTAAATTTCTATGCCACTGGCGCGTGGTATTTCGTCGTGAGTACACAACTTCGCCTGGGGCGTTTTTTCAGTATTGATCCAATGCCATAATTCAGTGCTATTGGTTTAATCCTACTATCCTAATAATGCTCATCTAACTCAGGATCATGGCGCTTCAGATCAGCTCTGAAGAAACTTGTGCTTGACAACATGATGACGGTTAACGCTTGTAAGTAAGTTGCCAGAAACTGTTGCTAAGTGATGTGCTGCTGGGGCTATTAAATTGGTGGTAATTGTTCATTTTGGTCGAATTTACTGTCTGTTTTCGTGGGGACAGAAGGCCTCATCGTGAACGTGTGATTCGAGCACTGCACCTATCGGGTAATACTCGTTGGCGAGTGGGTTTTTGACGCAGGAAACGATGATTAATCAGAACCTGGTGGGTGTCGATCTTGGTAGAATAGTGGTGCATCAGGGCATGACTTTTCTCCGCTTGGGCGGGAGTAACGTTATGGTGTCCAGTTGACGAAATATTAGAGCATGAATGTGATCGGGAGGTGTAATTGTGAGTGAATGAGAGATTATAGTTTGAATTTGGGTGGGTTCGGTCTCGGTTTTTATTAAAGCTAGGTTTTTGCAGTCGGTTGATTAGCTGTGGCAGTTGGATTTTCTGCTTGATCCTCGACGTTAATGTACCGGTTGTGAGATGCCGGTTTCGTTGGATGCTGGCGTCCTGATAGGTAAACGTAATGATCTGTTACATGGTCAGTATCTCGATTTGGGGTTTTGTAGAATCTCTATGTGATGAATGCGTTGTGTGGGTCTGGTTTGACTGTTTGACGAGGGTGCTGACTTGTTTCGGATGGATATTCTTTAACATTACTTGAGTGATGTGAGGTTTCGCATGGTTCGTCTGAAATTGAAAGAACGGTTCGCCCTGTCCTGTTGGCTCATGTCAGGATCTCCGCTTGTTGAGTTTGATCGGGGAGAAGTAGACGGCTTTTTGGGCTCTTTACAATCGAGGGTGTAGCTAGGGCCTGAACCCGTCTGCCTCGAGTAGCGATCTGGCGATGTAGTGGGTGAGATTCCGGAAGCCCAGCGCGGTTTCGCGGAAGTGTTCGAGTCGGCCGTTGATCGCCTCAGTGGGGCCGTTGCTGGACTCATCGTGGTCGAAGAACGCCAAGACGTCACCGCGGCGCATGGTCAGGGCGCGGTCGAGCTTGCAGACCTCGACTAGGCTGGTGGGAGATGCTGATCCGAGTGAGTCGATCAGGCTGATCATGGTCTCCCTGCCTTGTGCTCTCGTACTGGCACGATAGGGGGTGATCATGCGCTGGTAGACCGCCCACGTGGCCTCGACCTGGACACGACGCCGACACAGATTGAGCGCGTTACCGACCAGGCGGATCGTGGGGAAAGGGTCCATCACGGCGGTGGCCTTGTGAGATCTCCTCGCTGGCGGCGGTTTTGAAGCCGGTGAACCCGTCCATCGCGACGATCTTCACCCCGTCTGGCCATGTTGGGGGCTGTGACGCGAGCCAGGTCTTGAAGGCTTGTTTTGAACGCCCCTCGACCATTGCGAGTAACCGGGCCGGTCCGGTGTCAGTACTGGCGGGGGTCAGGTCGATGACCACTGTGACGTACTTGTCGCCGCGGCGGATATGCCGCCAGTCATGCTAGTCGACCCCGACGACGGTGACATTATCGAGGCGGCCGGGCGGTCGATCAGGACTCGTCTACCCTCAGTCAGGACCACTTCGTTGGCCGTGTTCCAGGCGACCCTCAACGCCGTCGTGATGCGGGACATGAATAGGTGGTAACGCTCACCGCAATGCTCCTTGTGACAGGCACGAGCACGGCTGCGCCGCGCTCGACAAGTCCTGACGCCACACATCCCGCAGTCGGTGCATTGGTAACGACGGAGCCGGACTTGCAGGATGGTGGGTCGCCACCCGAACGGAACATGAGCTAACTTGCGGACTCCACTGTCGCGGAGTTGGCCAGGACAGCCGCAACGGTGGCACCAGTCGTTCGGCTCGGTCGGGCGACACAACAAGGCGGCTAGCTCGGGCTCGAAGTGTTGACCCGTGAGCGTCAGGCCGAGGTCGTCAAGGCGGCAAAACGTGGTCAGGTCAGGCGTGGTAAAGGTAGCGTGGTCCATGTCGAGGTCTTTGACGATGGCTGTGTAGGAACCTCCATTATTCCAAGGATCTCGGCTTGTATCCGGGCATGGGGTTCAATTACCGATCCACACCCTCATCTGTAAAGAGCCGATTTGGGCTTGGCGATAATCCCGGAAAACCTCCTCTGGACTTTTAAGATAATTCCTGATCGCATGCTCTTGTTCGTTCTTCTTGTGGGGATCATCCTGATCCTCGACAATTCCTTGCGATGGGAACTGATCCGCACGGGTCTACTGCTGGTTATATTTCTAGCGGTAAAATGCGCAGGTGTCGTTCTGGCGGGTTTTCTCTGGTTCAACCTTCCTACTTCGAAATCCGCAGCTTACAAGATCCAGTGCTGCTGATATATCCCAGCCTACTGGTTTTCTCTAGTGGGGTTATTTATTCTTCAAAAAGAGGTCTCAGGAGACGCGAAGGAACTCTCGACAGCGAATGGAACCCTGTTCTCGTATTCGTAGTGTGGGGTAGGATCTATTGCAGCATCTTCGAAATTCCTTCCCGGCTGCTTGTTGATGCTGGAACACTATTAGCAATTGCTCTCATAGTAGGAGTGTTTCTCTTGGGGTCTTTGATATTGCTATTTGATTCTCCGCGGCGATGGACTCAAGTGAGCATTAAAACTCTCTTGGTGAGTCTTGTTTCTACAGCTGTCGCATCCTCTATAATTTCAGCTTCCTATAATTTTTCTCGCGATCTCGGGAGAGAAAAGATCTATATTGATGACTGGAAAGAGAGCTTGATTGTCGGCTCGATTCCGTGGGCGTCTATGCAGCGGCGGGATTTTTGTTTGAGTAACCCGTACCGTCGCGCTGGTGATAATTTTAGTAGATGAACTCAGAATGCTCCTGGCATGCGTTTTTCTTTACATTGTCTTTGATTTTCATATCCGAGAGGCTGAGAGCCTCATCGTAGCCGTCGCCAAGAAGCATGAAGATTCATAATGCATGACTCCGACGGGATCACCGCCGGGGTCATGGGTTCGTCAGCCCTGGTCAGGGTACGGACAGAGGATCAAAGCACGGTTTCGCGTCAGGAGTGCTGGGCTCGCAACCTCTTGGCCGCCTTGACTGTGTTGCGCAGGGAAGCCACGGTTTCGTCATACTTTCGGGTCTTGAGGCCGCAGTCCGGGTTGACTCACAACTAGTCTGGGTCAAGCACGTGAATGGCGGCCCCAGTAGGTCGTCGATCTCGTCAGTAGGGGGACGCGAGGGGAGTGAATGTCCCACATACCGGGCCCCAGGTCGTGCGTGAAGGCGTGCTCCTCGAGGGGTCCTCAGTAGCTCCATCTTCGAGCGGGCCGCCTCCACGGAGGTGACGGCGTCGTCGAAACGCTCGAAGACGCCGTACCCCTCGACGGTCGGCTTCGACAAGGCCAGCCAGGTGACGGGGCCGACGACTGGGTGCATGGACAGACCGTGGTCCTTCAACCGGGCCAGGCGCTCGACGAGGTGACGGTCGGCCAGCTCGATCGTCGTGTCCGGGCCGATTTTGGGGACGATGTAGTGGTAGTTGGTGCCGAAGTACTTCGTCATTTCGGCAGCCGGACGAGTGGCGTCGCCTCGTGCCATGGAAAAGTACAGCTCTAAGTCTTCCAACCCCGCGAACCGCTGCGGAGCTGCCCCGAGTAGGGCAGTGGTATCCAAGACCACTGGCTCGTATAGCGACATCGAATCGGTGTAAGGAGCCTTCACACCTCCCTCACGCTGAGCTTCGACGGTGGCAAGGGCTTTACCTGGCGTTCGACGTCGATCAGGTCGTCAGCCGACGACGTACCGACCCAAAACGGTTTAATGCCTTCTTGAGTTTACGATGTGCGCCGATTGTGGGTAACCGGCGATGGTGGATGATTGAGTGTTCGTCATGGCTTCCTCGGGTTGATCCGGGCGAGGTATACAGATAACAAGAAATATGGACGAAGGCGGGGCAGTTGCATAAGACTGTCCGCCCTGCGGGGACAACGAGGGAATTGATTGCAGGGGAGCTGTGTTGGGCCAATCAGCGACGCTGAATCACAGGCATCGTCACTGTTCGAAGAGAGGATAAATCATGAGCGGGAGCTCCGTGGAGGAGGTCTTGGTAGTTGCTCACAATGGCGACGTCATGATGCGTCAAAAAGCGGCCTTGTGGTTAGGGGCTAACGCTCCGGCGGAAGCCGGTCGAGCCATCGTCGATCTGTTGGTTTCCGAGGTTGACGACGCCGTCATCGAAACCCTGACATGGGCAGCGGTCGCGGCAAGGTCCCATTCGACTAAGACCATCGTTGAGGCTCTCGAACGAGACGACCTCGATGAGGTCACCACAACGCGGCTGCTGCACGCTTTGAGCAAGCTCGAAGCTCCCACTACCGTCGAGGTAGTGCGTCGGTTTGCCAATGATCAGCGCCCAATAGTTGCGGCAAAGGCGTGGTGGGCTTTGGCTCGTATTGGTGCGCCCGAGACCTTGGCTGATATTACTGACCATCTTGGTGTGAGTAGCCCTGACCAGCGTGAGGCACTTATCAGGGCCTTGGTGCAGTGGGGGCCGTCTGCTGTTGAGGAACTATCCGATGATGATTCAGTAGCTCGAAGCCAGGCTGCCGAGGCGTTGATACGCATCGCGGATCCGGACGCTCGTGGCGTGATGCCACGTCGCGACCACCAAGTCGAGGCAGGGGTTGAGCAGGCTCTCGAGGCCTTGCGCAACGCAGAAGCTCACGAGGTTGACGACGTGTTATTGCTGTTGGCTGACGATCCTCATGGTGGTCCGTTGGAGGTCATTGTAACAGACCTCATGGAAGCAAGGTCATAAGTTCGAAAAGTATTGACAAGCCCTCTCCGGGCATGCAGGTGAGGCCGACACGTCCGGAGTCAGGGCAGCGCCTAGAAGATAGGAAAAGGTTGACGATTTACTGGCCGGTCTTAGGTAAGGCGATGGGTTTGCGTTTGGGTCGGGCGCTGGTGTTGACATCGACCTTGCCACGATGTGGTGCGTCAGTATTTACCCTGTTACTGCCCGCGGTGCCTTTTTCAGGCTGAGGAGCAGCTGGTTGCGGACTATTCAGCTGAGGCTTGTCCTCGTTGATGGGTGCGGAGCCCACGTGGGGGATGACGCGGTCGTTGGTTTTTACAGAGATAAAAAGCTCGCCACTTTCTGGGTTCCATGTGTGTGAGGGTATAGGGGCGGGTGACGCCGGGTTCGGGCTGTACCGTGATCTTTGGCTCTTGGGTGGCGTTGCTGTGGAGGGGAGTGACATAGTTCGCACATCGCGGTCGGCTAGGTCAGACACTCGTTGGCCGGTTACGGTGATGACGCGATCCTCGGCGTCGGTTTTCACAGTGTTTCCTCGGAGGACGACGGCGATATTATCCAGGATGCATTTCTGGATTCTTTCTTTGTCGAAATCATCGGTTGGGGCTACACCGTAGAGGGTGCGGTGGTAAACACCGCGTAGGTCGAGTCGGTAAGTGTCGAGTCGGATTGTGAGCACTTGGGGTGATTCGGTGATGGTGGCATTGGTGTGGCTTAGTTCGGAGATTTTAACGCGATCGAATGGTCCGGTTTTGGGGATGAATGTTGCGTGGGCTTGGTATTTGTCGGGCTGATTGTAGTTTGTCCAGAACCAGGTGCCTTTGGGTGTAGGAGACCCACGTGTTTTCGGATTCGGTGACTGGCGGGTAAAGCTTGTTGAGGATGCTGTTTTGGCCTTCAGTGTCGGGGCTGGTGAGCACGCTGGCTTGTGGGCTGAGGCGTTTAGTGAAGGTGTTGATGTCGGATTGTTTTACGCCGGTCGGTGGGTAGGGGATGATGCCGTAGCGTCCGGTAGCCGGCATGGAATCGGAGTGGCTCCAATCCCAGCTTTTGGGATGGTAAGAGCCACGGAATACTGCTGTGGTGGTGGCGTTGATTTCGTCGCGTGAGGGTATTTTTACGGTTCCGGTTACGAGGTCGCGGAAGGTGGGGTAGAGGGAGAATTGGGCTGGAGCTAGGCGATGGCCGCGGCATGCTTGGGTAAACCAGGATGCCTCAGTAAGGAAGGCGCATGCTCCTTGAGCCTGTCAAGTTGTTTGTGTAGGCGGGGTCATAGGTAGGGGGTGATTCGGTCGGGGTAGGCCGCGGCGAGTTGGGTGAGGGCTTGTTTCCAGTTCGTGATGATCTGGCCCTCGTCGAGCCGGCCTTGGGCTTTGCGCTGGTTCGCGGGTTTGCCGCGGTCTGCTGTTCGTTTGTCCTTGATATTGCAGATCGCCAACCATAGCAGCTTGACCGCCGCGTCGGTGGAGGGGAAACGGCCGCGGTTCTTGGTGACCTTCTGCAGCTGGTAGTTCAGTGATTCGATCGCGTTGGTTGTGTAGATGACTTTCGGCAGCATGGGTGGGAACTGGATAAACGGAACGAACCGATCTCATGAGTTCTTCCAGGCCGCCACTGCCGGGGGTACGTCGTGCCGAGTTGCGAGGTCTCGAACTCGACCACTGCCTTGCGCGTGGCCTTCTCTTTGGGTGCGGTGTAGATCGGTTTCAGCGTGGCGGCAACCTTTCTGCGGTCCTGGTAGGCCACGAACCGCGTCGCAGTCCGGGTCAGGTGGACTACGCAGGTCTGGATCATCGAGTCCGGCCAGGTCGCCTCGGGCAGGCCGGTGAGCCCGTCGCAGCACACGATCAGCACGTCCCGCACCCCGCGGTCGGCCAGGTCGGCGCAGACATGAGCCCAAACGCCGACCCCTCGGTGTCGTGGACCCAGATCTCCAGCACGCGCTTGACTCCGTCGAGGTCGACGCCGACCGCGATATGGGCAGCACGGTTGATGACCTGGTTGTTCTGGCGGATCTTGATCCGGATCGCGTCGAGGTAGAACCGGGTAGGATTCCTCCAGCACCGCGTTGGTGATGTTTGAGGTCGTCTCGTGGGATGGGTCGGTGTTGAGCGTGGAGGCCGGGTGATGTTGAACGTCCCGGATCGTCATCCCACCGGCATACAGCGGAGGATCATGTCGTTTAGGCCGCCCAGGCGCGGAGTGAACGACCCCTCCCGGTCCCTGGGGACCTCCAGCCGGATGGGTCCGACCTCGGACTCCACCGTCTTCGGTGTCGTCCCGTTGAGAATTCGGGTGTTCAGCGGTGTTGGCAGAGCCTCTTCTCGTAGCCCGGATGGCTAGTCAACATCAGCCTGCAAGTCCTGCTTCAACGCGGCCTTGACCAGCACGGGCACGAACCCGCCATCACCGGTCAGCTCCATCTGACCCCCGTCGATCTGCGCGAACAACGCGTCAAGCAGCCCTCAACTGCTCGACCAGGTCCTGACCCGAAAGCCTTCCTGGTGTCTTCTCGTCAGTCATCGTCATGAGTCCTACCGTTCGTCTCGGTACGACTTACACAGACAATCTGACACGCCCTGAGTCAACGCGTGAATTTGGGTTCTGAGGGATGAAGCGTATAGGATCATTCAGTTCCCGAAGGAACCCCCGAACCCAACGATTGCGTCGGGTGCGCCTTGCACCCGGCCCTGAACAGGAGATCTCCCAGTGGCTGCTGTGTGTGACATCTGCGCTAAGCGCCCCGGTTTCGGACACAACGTCCCCTGGTCGAAGAAGAAGACCAATCGCCGGTGGAGCCCGAATATTCAGCGCGTCCGTGTCGTCGAGAACGGCACGCACAAGCGCATGAACGTGTGCGCGTCGTGTCTCAAGGCTGGTCGAGTTAGCCGCTGAGCACTGCCTTCGACGATGGAACCCGCCGGAAGGCGGGTTCTTTGTCGTTATGGGTCGATACGGTGTCGACGTGAATGCAATAACCAGGTGGCATACTCGCACCCAGCAGGAGCTTCATCGCCCCTTAGCGGAGGCGGTGGGGGCCAAGACGGCCAAAGCCTTCTCTGCGTTGCATGTCAACACGGTGGGGGAGGCCCTCGGCCACCTTCCGCGTCGCTACCTCACCGGCACGGAAACCACCGATTTGTCCCACCTGGTCATTGACACTGAAGTCGCCTTGGTGGCCGACATTGTCGGCGTTGAGGTCCACACCAACAAGACCGTCACTGGTAGGGAGAGACGCCCGCGTCAACGTCTGGAAGTCATGCTTTCTGACGGTAAAGCGCGCCTGCCCGTTACGTTCTTCGGCAAACCCCACATCGTTTCCTACTGGCAACGCATTTTTTCGGCCCATACTCACGGCATCTTTGTCGGCAAGGTGGGGGAGTTCCGCGGAAACCCGCAGCTCGTCCACCCCGACTTCGTCATGATCGACCGCAACGGGAGGGTTGTGGCAGGTCGCGAGGAGGGCAAGGTGATGGCTGCCCAGGTGCAACGCCACGGCTTGCTTGGTCTTTACCCGCAGACGTCGAAATTGCGTACCTGGGAAATCGCCTCGGTGGAGTCGATGCTGCTCGAATCTACGCCCGAACTTGAGGACACCCTGCCTGAATGGGTACGTCAAGAGGCTGACCTACTGAGTTTGTGGGAGGCTTACGACGCCATCCATCACCCGCACTCGGTGGCCGAGGCTAGCCGCGGCGCCGAGCGACTTATCTGGGAAGAAGCGATAGCCACCCAGGCGACGATGGCGGTGCGACGCCGCAGTGCAGAGCGTCATGATGCCCCCGTGTGTCCGCGTCGCGACGGCGGACTGCTGGCAGCTTTTGAGAACCGCCTGCCCTTTGCCCCGACTGCTGGCCAGGACGAGGTGAGTCGGGCGATCGACGCCGATCTGTCCTCGGATCGTCCCATGCACCGGTTGCTGCAAGGGGAGGTTGGCTCGGGAAAAACCTTCGTCGCGCTGCGAGCGATGTTGCAGGTTGTTGACGCCGGGCACCAGGCCGTTCTCCTGGCCCCGACCGAAGTCCTTGCCCAACAGCATTACCGAACTATTACCAGCATGTTGGGCGGGTTGGCCTCCGGCGGCGGATTGGACGCCCCGGAGATCTCCACCGGTGTGGCGTTGCTGACCGGCTCAATGAAAGCCGCGGCTACCCGGGCATCATTGGCCGATATCGCCTCGGGAGCCGCTGGAATTATCGTCGGCACCCATTCCCTGCTGTCGGGCCGAGTGATCTACAACGACATTGGGTTAGTCGTCGTCGACGAGCAGCATCGCTTCGGCGTTGAACAACGCAGTGTTCTTACCACCGGCGACGGCGCGCGCCCCCACGAGCTCGTTCTCACCGCGACTCCGATTCCGCGGACGGTGGCGATGACGATCTTCGGTGATCTCGAGGTTTCGAGCCTGAGAGAAGTACCGAGTGGACGTGCCGACGTCCAGACGACGGTCGTCGATCTGCCCGCCCACGGATCTTGGCTGACTCGCGCCTGGCAGCGGATCCGCGAGGAGTACGATGCCGGGCATCAGGTCTTTGTGATCTGCCCCCGCATCAGTTCCGATGACGCTGACGACGTCGAAGGTGGGCGGCCTCCCACGGCTGCCGTCGAAGAGCTCGCTACTCAACTGGCTACCGGATCTCTCGCCGGACTAAAGGTCGAGGCCCTGCACTCCCGGCTGGATTCATCCGAGAAAGACCTTGTCATGGACAGGTTCGTCAAGGGTGAGTCGCAGGTGCTCATCTCTACAACGGTGATTGAGGTTGGCGTCGACGTCCCCAACGCCACCATGATGGTCATCATGGACGCCGACCGGTTCGGTGTCTCGCAGCTGCACCAGTTGCGCGGTCGGATTGGTCGAGGCAGCCTGCCTGGGCTCTGCCTGCTGGTGACGACGGCGCCGCCCGGATCAGTGGCACGCGAACGGTTGGACGCGGTGGCGGCGTCTCGTGATGGGTTTGAACTGGCTGAGCTCGACCTAGCCCAGCGTCATGAAGGCAATGTGCTGGGATCCTCCCAGGCCGGTTACTCGTCTCCACTACGCCTGCTGCGGGTGCTCGACCACGCCGAGATCGTGACGGCATCGAAAGACCTAGCAGAACGGTGGGTGACCGAAACCCCCGACGATCCGAGGCTCCTTGACGCCGTTGCTGCCACCGAGATGCTCGCTGAGGGCGACCTCATGGAACAGGGTTGAGCCGACTCGCGGTGACGACGAGGGTCGTTTCGGTTACCAGACGTGGCGAAGGTCCGAACCGCGAGAGCGATCCGAGTCGTCTGAGATGATCTCAGTTATCTTTCGGCTCTGGCCCGAAGGCGAAGGTGCGTCCGGTGATCTGATCGGCCTGGACGCGGACGTAATTACGCTTAACGGTAGGCACCCAGGGTAGCAGCGGCATCTTGTCGCATAGAGCAAGCTCGGCGTCGTCGGTAATGACGTCGGCTTTGCCACGTAGAACGACCGACCAGCCGGTCTCCTCGGTCCAGCCATCTGCTTCGAAAGCGACGCGGTTGTTCGTGACGATGTCCTCCAACTTGCTACCAGCAGCAGTACGAAAGACGATGCTCTGTCCGTCAACGACGTAGTTGACGGGGAATACCTCTGGCTGGTCATTGACACTGGTGGCCAGGCGACCAACCTCGGCGGTGTCCAGGTAGCCCCAGCAGCTATCCTCCGGGACCTTGGTGATCGGGTTCTCGTCATTGATCATGAGCCTATTCTTCCCGACTGCGGCGCATTTCGGGAGTCGACCGGCACAAAGTCGTCGAGGTTCCTGATGCCGAGACACTGTATGACCATCTTGTGGCCTGCACACGGCCAGGGAAATTACAGGCGTGGGAATGGTCAGCTGAGCCCGCTAGCCTAGAGCAGTGAGCAGGATTATCGCGGGACGTGCCGGTGGGCAGCGTCTGGCTACCCCGTCCGGACGACTGACTCGTCCGACGACCGACCGGGTACGCGAGGCTGTGTTCTCTGCGTTGGCGGCATGGAACGGGACGGCTAACGAGGCTCCTGAGGATCAACTGGCCGGTCAAGCCTTCTGCGATTTATTCGCTGGATCAGGTGCAATGGCCTTAGAAGCCGCTAGTAGGGGGGCCACGACGGTCTTTGCCGTTGACCGTGACCGCTTCGCCTGCAATGTCATGAGGGATAATTCTCGAACAACCAGATTGAGGATCCAGGTGTCATCTCAAACGGTGACGGCATTTCTCGCGGAGAATCGTCGCGTCTTTGACATCGTTTGGTTCGATCCTCCCTACGACCTCGCTGACGACGCCATGGACGGCCTCATCGCGGCGGCTTGCGAGAGGACGCTGGCCCGAAATGGCCTGTTGGTGGTCGAGAGGTCTCGGCGCAGTCGTGGTCCCGGCTTCCCCGAGGGATACGAGTCGTGGAATTCTCGTTATGGGGAGACGGTTGTCTATTACGCCCAATGCAGGCGTGAACCGGAGACAGATGTGAGCAGGGGGCAGCAGTGAAAGCAGTTTTCTCAGGATCATTCGATCCCATCACACTTGGCCATGTTGACATCGTGACCCGAGCTGCCGAGCTCGTCGACGAGATCGTTGTCGGAGTGGCTGTGAACTCCGCGAAGAACGGCATCTTCTCCATGGATGAGCGGGTAGCTTTCGTCAAGGATGCGGTCGCCGATATCCCCGGTGTCGAGGTGGCCCTCGTTGACGGCCTGTTGGTCGATTTCTGCGCTGACAAGGGGGCCGACGCCATCATCCGTGGGCTGCGATTTGGTGGCGACTTTGACTACGAGCTCCAGATGGCCCACCTCAATAAGGCTATGAGCGGCATTGAAACCATTTTACTGCCAGCTGGCCGTGAATTCGGAACTATCAGCTCCTCGATGATTCGCTCTGCTGCCTGCAATGGCGGCAATGTCTCAGAATTCGTTCCGGGAATGGTTGATATCGCGTTGCGTGAGAGATTCCCGCATCAGTGATCACTCCGGATGTGGAGGAATCCCGCTTGGAGGCTCATGGCAGAGTTATCACCGTCCCGGTTGCCCCCACCCTCGACAGATTTCCAGAAAGCATTGGCCACGTCAGTGGTCTTTACCGCAGGGAAACCCGGAGAGAATTCGTCGTAGACATCCAGGCTTTCGGCGAGTACCGAAGGGCTCACAATGTTGATACGTCGAAGCGCAATTTCCATCGCTGCTACGCGCACGAACGCCTCGAGCGCTCCGTTAGCTGCAGCGGCTGCCGACCCCTTGAGAATGGGATCGCGCGAGAGGATTCCACTCGTCAAGGTGAAGGATCCGCGCTCGGAAATGTGATTGATGCCAGTGCGTACTAGATTTATTTGCGCAAGTGCCTTATTTTTCCAGGCGCTGTCGAAATCGGTTGAAGTCAATTCGTTCAAGGGTGCGAATGGGGTCGCCCCGGAACTGCGTTCACACTCGGCGGAGCCTCGGAGCCTTTCCGGTTCGCTCAGCCTGGTCGACCCACTGGGAAAAAAGATCGCCCGTTGGGGAGCATACTGAACGACCTTCTCCGGTATCCCAGTTGGCGCTGAACTCTAACGGCTCATCGCGTTGGTGTTGAGGCTGGTCATTGTGGAGATCTGGTATTACCTCCGCCAAGGCGAGCGCTTCTGGTTTGGGTGTGCCGTCGTTCGTAAATAGGCCTAGCGAGTACTCCAGCTCTGGAAAATCGAGCAGATCGCGGGAGACGTCGTGGGAGCACCACCAGGTGACGGCTTCCAGGCCAGGCGTCGAGGCTAGTGACGCCATGGTTGTCGTCATGAAGGCGGCAGCATTGTCGTCGGGCACATGGGTTCGAGGCGCCCCTACCTCCTGCAGCCACAGTGGACGTTTCGGGTCTGGACTCCACGCCCGAGCCAACTCCAGCAGATAGCGCGGGAACCATGTCAGGGCAGGATGTCCCTCCCCGAAACGCGGCCCGACCTGGGCAAATACCCAGGAATGGACGGTCGTAGCAAACCCCTGGGTTACAGCGTGACGCGGAGTAAAGGGATGATTGTCAACGAACCACAGGTCATCGTCGAAGCCGAACCAGAATCGCCCCTCAGGCCATTGGTCCTTCATGGCGTTGTGCATCGTCTCCAGCCAGGTCTGTGCCTCGTCGATGGTGCACTCGCTGCGTGTCGGATGGGTGTGCCCTGGAGCCAGGGCTGCGTATTGCGGAAATTCGTTGCCAACCGTCATGCCTGTGGCGTTGGGTTCTTGCTTCAAACGCTCCGCCAACTGACGGATGACGTCGCTTTGCCCAGACTTGACCAGCGGATCGGTGAAGAGATTCAACTGGTGCCAGGTGATCACCCACGCTGGCAGAAAATCGTAGCTTGACAAATGCCCGTTGAGGGTATCGACGCTGACCTGAAGGTCGAACTCATCAGCGGCCCGTACCACCGAGATGACGTCATCGAGGGCCCGTGGGCGAACGAGACCGCGGTTGGGTTGCAATAACGGCCACAGCGGGAACAGGCGCACATGGTCCAGGCCGAGCTGAGCAATGCCCTCAAAGTCACGGCGGGTAGCGTCGAGATCAAGGTCAAGCCAGCTGTGGAACCATCCTTGGGAGGGTGTGTAATTGACGCCAACCTTCATCGGGTACGTCCCAACCGGAGGGTTGCAACCTGGAATGGGCGCAGTGATAGGCCGGTAGTGCCGTCTGTTAGGTCAGTGGTGACGACCGACGGCGCCACCTGGGCGCGCGGGTTGCCGTCGAGGGGGTCTTCGAGCAAGTCGACTTCGACGGCAGAGGTGGCTTCAAACCCCAGGGACATCGTGGTGTGAACATGGCGTCCATAGGGCTCATAGAGCCGGACGATGACGTCGCCAGAGCCGTCCTCAGCCAACTTGATGGCCTCGACTGCAACCCCCTCCACGCTCACCAGCGGCTCGACCGGTGATCCCTGATGACGACGCACGCACAGGTTTGCGGCATATCCGTCGCGGATAGCGTCGGTCAGTTCTGCGCCGACATGCAGCGTGTGAAAGAAGTCGTGTTCGCCCTCGTCAGCGCGCGGATCGGGGAAACGGGCTCCTTTGAGGAGAGAGGCACGAGCAACCGACCAGGTACCTCCGTTGTCTTTGGGGTGACGCGACACGTTCCATCCGTAGGTGCCCGAGTTGGCGATGGCAACGCCAAAACCGGGCTCGGACAGGTAAACCCATCGATGGGCATGGACTTCGAATCGGAAAGCATCCCACGAGGTGTTGGTGTGGGTGGGGCGAGTGATGTGGCCCATCTCGATCTCGTAGTCAGCATGATCCGTGTGGACGTCCACCGGCCACGCCAGCTTCAAGAGGCTGTCCCGCTCGTGCCAATCGACATGGGTGCGCACCTTGACGCGCGGGTCTCCCGGATTGATAGTCAGGGACTGGGTCGCGCTGGAGCGGCCAAAGGTCCTCGTTACACTGATGGTTACTGATTCACCCTTGCGGCTCATGGTGGCATGGCCGTCGTCGAGGTTAGTGACGTTGTTGGCGTAAAAGGGGTCGATGTCCCAGGCATCCCACATATTCGGAAAATCCGGATGCATTTGGAGGAGGTTGCCGCGCTGACCTGCTGGGATGGCGTCTCGGCCACTAGCAGTATCGACGAGGTGTGTAATGAGGCCGTGCGCGTCAACAGTCATGCGCAACAAGCCATTATCGACGATGAACCCGTCCTCAGTCTCCTCGGTGTGAACCCCCTCGGTGATCGACGGGGCCTTGCCGCCGCCCATCGCGACTGTGGAGGCCCACGGGCGGGCTATCGGCGCGGAGTCAAAGACGATTTCCTCGTTCCCGTCGCCGGCCAGCAGCTGCTGGGCGTGGTGAATGAGTTCAGTCAGTTCATTGGAGATGCGATGGTGATCGGCGATGACCTCGCGGTACACCCAGGCAATGGCTGATCCGGGTAGGATGTCGTGGAACTGATAGAGGCAAATCGTCCGCCAGATCTCAGCAAGGCGCTCTCCAGGGTAATCCATGAGGCCGCGTACAGCCGCAGTGGTGCACCACAACTCAGCGTCACGCAGCAGGTGTTCGTTACGACGGTTCCCCTTCTTGACCTCGTACTGGCTGGTGAACGTGCCACGGTGCAGCTCGAGGTAGAGCTCTCCGACCCAGGTTCCGGGCTCTTCATGCTCGGACTCGGCCCGGGCGAAGAAGGTGGCCGGAGGCTCGATGGCTAGCTTGGGAGATCCGTCAAGATCAGCAACGCGGTGGGCCTGAGCGAGCATCTCGCGAGTGGGACCGCCGCCGCCGTCACCGTAGCCAAAGGGCACCAAAGAAGAATTGGCGCGGCCTTTGTCTTGGAAGTTGGCTCGGGCGTGCTCGAGATCGTGAGCCGATAGGTCGGAACCATAGGTATCTGCTGGCGGAAAATGAGTGAAGATGCGGGTGCCGTCGATTCCTTCCCACCAGAATGAATGGTGGGGGAACTTATCAACCTGATTCCACGATATCTTTTGGGTCAAAAACCAGCGAGCGCCAGCCAATTTGGCTAGCTGAGGCAGTGCGCCAGAGTAACCAAAGGAATCAGGCAGCCACACTTCGGGGCAATGGTGGCCGAATTTCGCCATGAAATAGCGTTGCCCGTACAGCAGTTGACGGCACATCGACTCGCCACTGGGAAGGTTAGCGTCAGACTCCACCCACATGCCGCCGACCGGGATAATGTGGCCATCTTTGACAGCCCTTTGCAACCTGGTGAAGAGATCAGGATGATCGGCTTCTAGCCAGGCCGAATGCTGGGCTGCTGGGAAAGCGAAAATGTGGGTGGGATCGTTGTCGATGAGGTTGAGCTGGTTGGAAATCGTTCGAGCGACCTTGCGTCGGGTCTCGCGCAATGGCCACAGCCAGGCGGAGTCAATATGGGCATGGCCGATGGCGGTCATCGTCTGGGCCGAGTCATGCGCGAGACGGGCTAGGGCTGGGGCTAACTCGCAGCGAGCTGTTGGCGCGGTGGCGACAACGTCGAATAGGTCGAGACGATCCATGGCCCGATCTAGGGCACGACGGATTTCCCAGCGACGTTCGGAGTCCTCCAGCAACTGGGCGGCTAAGTCAGACAAGGTGACGATGTCGGCAATGAGCTCGCGTACCTCATCATTGACGATGACGAGGTCGGCGCGCTTGAGGGTGTAGTACGCCTCGGCAGAGGCAGTGAGTTTGTCTCCATCCTCGGTGGGTTGGAACGGTGGCTGGGCTAGCAAGATGGGGTTCGATGCAGCCTCGACGTAGACATCGATGTGCCCCTCGGCATCAGCCTCGACAGGAATCCAGGTATTACGCGGATTGAGAGCTTTGACGATGGACCCGTCCGGGCGTACGACCAGCCCCTCGGACTGGAATCCGGGGGAGTTCCAGACTCCACCGAGGTCGACGATCATCTCGAGGTGGTCGTCGCGATGCTCTGGCGGCACGGTCGCGGAGAAGTGAAGCCACGTCGTTCCCCATGGCGGTCCCCATTTGTCGCCCACCCGGAAGGGCTCATATTTCAGGGCCAGGCCTGCACTGATTGAGATCGGTTCGCCCTGGCCGAGAACTCCGGGCCGACTGTTCGGCCCCTCGACGGTGTCGGTGACGGGGGCCCACTCGACGTCAAGATGGCACACCGTTGTGGTCTCGGCGGGACGAATCTTTTCAGCGAGATGGCGCTGCACCCGGCCATCAAGAATGGGAGCGTGATCATGCATGGGAGTCCCTGGCGGTTGCGGCATTGACAACGGATAGTTCAGTTAGAAGTGTAGTGACTAATACGGTTTAGTCAACTTGTCGACGGCCTCGCATCAAGTCTCCCGCGAACGAGGGGCCGTTCCTCGCGTGCTTTTTCGCGAAACGGGGGTGGTGGCCACGAAGGGGCTGTAGGTCTAGGAGTGGGGCTTGACCGACTGGGGCTGAATCCATGTGCACCAGTCTTCTCAATAACAGTGTTTAGGACGGGGATTGACGTGCGTTCTGATTCTCGGTCACAGAAGGCTGGGGGCGAGTCCCTCGAACATCAATGGCGAACCCGTTTACCGTCCTGTCCTCCTCGTGGAAGGGATGATCAGAAGAACGCATAGGTGCACAACTACCTCTCCGGCATTCCTGATCACATCCGGCAACGATGCGTCGTGCCGACCCTGATAGAGCACAGTCACAACAAGATAGACATGCCTTCCACTAAAACCGATGATAATGCCATTAACTATGATGATACTGATAGTGATGTATAGATTATGTTATCCTCGCTTTGGGGAGCGGTGTTGAGGTTTCGAAAACATCCAGGGAGTAGGGGAGTTTGGGCTTATTCTCAGCATTATCGGCATCCGTCACATTGATAGAATATGGGTATAAAAATCTGCACAGATTGCTCGAGACTAGTATTGAGATTTCCCAACGCATCCAATGCAGCTTCCCGAGCTGTTTCGCAGCCGTTCCCTAGGTGACAGGTGGGAGGTCACCTTGCCGAGAGAGGCCGACATCGATCCTTCGCTGGAATGACTGATGGCGATGGTTCGGCATTGGTGAGTCCCGCCGTGGTTCGACGGCAACGGTGACAATCCTCGCAAGAACTCCCCGTAAACTGCGTCGAATAAGTAGTCCTGTCGCTCTTCCATGGGGTGTACGGCACGCCGTGAAGAAGACCACGTCGCCCCGCGGTAAGTCACAAGCGAACGGACGGCACTCACATGGAGTGCGCCTATGGTGGGATGTACTTATATTGGCTTCCTGCGACATGGCAGCAGTGTTAGCGCGGGGGCTGGTCGCGCTCGCGGGGTGGATCCATGCTGGTCAAGGTGTGAATCGTCAGGCATGACCCATCCTTGTGTGCTGAAGATGCCAGCCCCGTATCCAACGGCTGTTGACGCAGTCGAGGGTGCGCGCGGTTCTCCCGAAGTTCGTCGGTGTAGTGAGGGGATCGTGCAATAACGGGTCGTCACACCAATGCCATACTGCGTGGTAATTGTCGACGTACGAGACCGAGGCATGCAGGCCCTCGGGCGAGAGGGGCCGCCGTCGAAATGAAGCCCGTAATACGAGTTCTGAATAACGATGTCCTGGCCCGTGTGGTCGATGGTGCTGGTTACATGGTGTGCAGTCCGGCCGACAACGACCTGGGGGTGATCCTCAAAGGATTCATTGGGGTCATCGCGCCTTCGAGTCGGATGAGTCTATCCGTGATGAGGATAATGCGGTAGTGATCAGTGGAAAACAGGTTGTCTGAGCCATGACATCTTCCGGCGTCGGGGACTTTCACGCTAGTGACGGATATCTAATTGGCAAGATCGACTCAAAAAGATGCTGAAGCGTTTTACCTATCCCAGTGGATAGGCCTAAAATATTGCCGCGCGGGTCGAGACAGTGGGCCTCAGGCGACGACAGGTCTAGGCCTCACCCGACAGAGCATTCATGCTTCGGGAAGGACCGTGGCGTCATGGACAGGACGACAATCAAGGACATCGCCAGGGTTGCCGGTGTGTCTCCCGGTGCGGTGTCTTTCGCCCTCAATGACAAGCCGGGTGTCTCCGATGCCACGAGAGCCCGGGTGAAGGCAGTGGCCAAGGGCCTGGGTTGGCGGCCCAATGTGGCTGCGAGAGCGCTATCAGCCAATCGGGCCGGAGCCGTCGGACTCGTCATCGCACGCGACGATCGCAGCTTCGCTGGTGAAGGCTTCTTCCTCCATCTGATCGCCGGCATGGAGGAGGTCCTCACTCCCGCGCGCACCGCATTGGTGTTGCAGTTGGTTGCGTCGCGTGAGGAGGAATGCGAGGTCCATCGTCAGTGGTGGGCGCAGCGTCGGGTTGACGGTGTGGTCCTCGTCGATCCGGCCCGTAATGATCCGCGGTGGCCGCTTATGGCAGAGATCAACATGCCGTGCACGGTTGTTGGGGCTATGGGTGACACGCCGTTGCCCGGTGTCCATATCGATGATGCAGCTGCTGCGGGATGCATCGTCGCTCACTTGGTTGATCAAGGCCATCGTCGCATTGCCCATATTGGTGGCGACCCCACTCTTGAACACAGTATGGTCCGGCGACAGGCTTTTGCTCAGGAAGTCGCAAGACTGGGGGTTGTTGTTATCGAGGCTGCAGCCACGGATTATTCCGAGCAGTCCGGGTTGCGAGAGACGAGCGCGCTGCTGGAGGCCGAGGATCGTCCCACCGCAATCGTCTATGACAACGAGGTGCTGACACTGGGCGGTCTGGCTGCCGTGGCCGAACACCGGTTAAGGGTACCTGGTGACGTTTCGGTGGTGTCGCTTGAGGACTCCCCGGCATGTCGGGTGATGTCGCCAGGAATTACCGCTTTGCGACGCGATCCATCGGTTCTGGGCCGGGATGCCGTCACAATGCTGATGGAAATCATTGGTGGTGAGGACGTCGAGGACGTCACTGAGCAACCTCCCGAACTTGTCGTAAGAGGATCCACCGGTCAAGCTCGGTAAGGAGCCAACACGACGATGTCAGCCCTTGACCCCGCCGCCCTCAACTCCGCGGAAGAACACCTTCTGCATCGACGCGAAGATGATGACGATCGGAATGAGGGCAATCACCGTGCCGGACGCGACTTCGCGTGGATCGGTCGACATCGTTGAGCTGAGGTATTGCATACCGACCGTTAGTGTGTACTTTTCCGGATCATTGAGGACGACCAGTGGCCACAGGAAATCGTCCCAGGCCCCGATGAATGAGAACACTGCGACCACGGAGGCCATGCCTTTAATGTTCGGCCACACAATGCGGCAAATTTTCGACCACGTGTTCGCGCCGTCAACAGTTGCGGCGTCTAACACCGACGGAGGGACGGCCCGACAGGCCGTCGCCATCAGTAGGACATTGATGGCACCGACGACCCCCGGAATGGCCACGCCGGCGAGCGTATTCGCAAGACCCATGCTTTTGACGATGAGGTACTGGCTGGTCAATGTCACTTCGCCCGGAAGCAGGAGAACCGACAACAGGATGCCCATCACAACCTTCTTGCCGCGGAACTTCATGCAGGTCAATGCGTAACCGGCCAACGACGCCAGCACGACATTACCGACAACGCATACCGCGGCAACGATTACTGAATGCCAGGCATACCGGAAAATCGGCACCACGTGGGCAACGCGCCGGTACGCGTCAATACTGAACTCCTGGGGGATGAGGTGGGGTGGAAAGGAATAGATGTTCTCATTGACGCCCTTGAAGGAGGTCGAGAGCTGCCACAAAAACGGTCCGATCGAAATGATGACGACGAAGATCAAGAGAAGGTAACGCCCAACGAGCCCGGCCAGGGTGGGGCGGGTCGGGTCGAAGGCGCGTTGGCTGCGCCACGGCTTCTGCCTGGGCGGAGGGGTTGCTCTTGCAGTGCTCATGCCGTGGTCTCCTTGGTGGCGTTCTTGATGGCGGCGGTTTGGCGGACGCGACCGTCTCCCCGACCGGTCCGATGCCCTGATCGGAGGTCCTTGTTGTTGGCCCATCCGATAATCGTCAATGGGATGAGTGTGAGGAGGAATAGCACAACTGATAGGGCAGAGGCGTATCCGAGCTGTCCAGACAGTCCGGTTCCGACTTGTTTGATAACCATGACGAGGCTGGAGTCCTCACCGCCTGGGCCGCCTGTGCCGTTCGTGAGAACGTAAAGTTCGGAAAACACCCGCATGCCGGATACGGCGATGAGAGCGATGATGAGGATCATTGCAGGGCGGATGCCTGGAATGGTCACGTTGCGGAACCGCTGGAAGACGCTCGCCCCATCCAGGGCGGCCGCTTCGTAGAGATCATGGTTAACGTTTCCCAGCGCAGCGAGGTAGACGATCATGTAGTAGCCGAGACCCTTCCAGACCGTCAGGAGGATCGCGCAGCCGAGCAGCTTCCAGCGATCGACGAGAAAGGGAATGGGGCCATCCGTGACGCCCATCCATTGCAAAGACTGGTTGATGAGGCCGCGCGAATCGAACATCCAGCTCCAGATGAGAGCGACCACGACGACCGATGCGATGACGGGGAAGTATGCCACTGTGCGAAAGAACGAGATCCCTGGGATCTTCTTTTCGAGCAATAGGGCTAGCAGCAATGGCAGGATCGTCAACAGCGGGATGCAGATGATGACGTAGACGAATGTCGTCACCATGGCATTCCAAAACACGTCGTCGTGCCACAGCTCGACGTAATTCGCGAAGCCGATGAACTCCCCGCCGACGAGGGGCCGGGTGTTCGTAAAGGACAAAATGATCGTGTTGATGAAGGGGTAGAGGGCGAACACGACGGTCCACACGACTGCCGGGGCCACCAACAACCACGGTGTGTACCAGCGGTGGGAGTTCATGGAGCGCAATCCTTGGGCAAGATAGGTGTAGCAGTGTCGATGATTGCTGGCTCCGCAATGAGGCGGAGCCAGCAGACAGGTCATTTGGCGGCGTGGTCGTTGCAGTACTTGACGGCCCTGTCGAGTGCGTCTTTAGCGGAGATGTCGCCTCGCATTGCCGAGGAGATCTGCTGGCCGACATAGGTCTTCATAGCGTCGGTGTAGGCCATGGGCTCTCCGATCTTGGCGGTCTTCATCTCGTTGGCAAGAGCTTCGGCAGCCTTCTTCATCTGCGAATCAGAGATAACGGAGGTGAAGGAACTTGGGTTCTCGTTGGCCTCCTTCGTTCCTGGCAAGAAGCCCTGTGCCAGCTTAACGAAGTCAACCTGGTTGGCGTTATTGGTGACGTATTGGGCGAATGCCAGAGCCAGATTGGGGTTCTTCGAGTCTGCGGAAACGCAAATGCCCTGTACGAACAGCGGAGGGACGCCGATGCTCTTGGTCATGGCGACATGGGGGAGGAGCTTCGGCGCGTACTTCTTGAGGTCGACGGGGAAGGAGGCCGATCCAGTGGTCCACGCAACCTTGCCCTGGATGAACAACTTCGAGTTACCGAGGTAATTGTTCTGCAACACCTCAGGGGGCATAGCTTTCTTGGCGTAAAGTTCGACGTACTTTTGGATAATCTCGACGGCTTGGTCGGTGTTGAAGGTGAATTTGCCGTCTTTGTAAACCTCGACACCCTGGGCGGCAAGATCGCCGAGGGTCGGCGCGGTGGAGATAAGGGGCATCGTGCCGTGGGACTTCTCGGCCATCGTAATCGCTTGGTCATAAAGCTCATCAAGCGTGCTCGGCAGTTTGTTAGGATCGAGGCCGTATTTTTCGAACGCGTCAGTGTTCCACCAGTTCAGGTCGGTACCCAGGTACCACGGATAGCCGTAGACACCGTCGTAACCGTCGAAGGTGTAGGCGTCAATGCCACCCTTAGTGTATTTGTTGATGGCAACGCCGGCAGCCTTTTTAAGGTCCATGACCTTGTTCGCTTTGAGGATCTGCCACGCGAAGTTCGGCGGCATGTTGACGACGTCAGGCAGCTGCCCAGCGGTGACTTGCTGTTGGACCTTCTCCTCATATCCCTCGCCGGGCTGGTCGACCCACTTGATGGTGGTTCCGGGATGTTCCTTCTCAAAGGATTTGACGAGTTTCTCGAAGTAGGGGGTGAACCTCTCGTTCTTGAGGGACCAGGTTTGGAACTGGATGCTGCCTTCGAGCTTAGCGGACGGATTAACAGATTCCTGGCTTGACGGCGTGTCCTTTGAACCGCTCATGCCACATGCGCTCGCAGCGAGCACGGTCGCTAGTGCGGCGGTGCCGCCGAGTAGTTGACGTCGACCGATGGCGAGGTTTCCCATGATCTTGCTTCTTCCTTGAGGGGATAGGTCCCGGGCAGGCTCCAGTGCCACCATTGGCACCAGATTCCTTTCGAACTAATACGCTTTAGTACAGTATTGCCCGAACGGGCGTCGACAGTCAAGGTGTCAGTTGGTTTGGTTGCTCGACGATCCGTAGGTAAACTAAGCGGCCGGTCATGACTTCGTCGTGTTCCACTGGTCGAAGGGATCTTTGCGATGAACACCACCCATCGCCACCCCGACGCACACTCGGACCTCGTTCTCGAGACCCATTCGTTGCGTCGGCAAGTGGGTCAGATGATCCGGGTTCAACGGACGGTACCGGCTCCAGCGGATCTCGGTGTTGACATGATCGGCGTTCCCGAGGGCTCTCCGCTCGAACTTAATCTCCGCCTGGAGTCAGTTGGAGAGGGGGTCCTCGTGACCGGGACCGTCGAGGCCGCCCTGAAGGGGGAGTGCTCTCGCTGCCTGGATTCCATCGAGGAGGAACTCCTCCTTGACATCCAGGAGCTGTACTTCTACTCCGACACGGAGGCCGACGAGGATGCCAGTCGGGTCAGTGCTGAGGAGACTATCAACCTTGACCCCGTCGTACGCGCCGCAGTCGTGCTGAATCTTCCGTTCAGCCCGCTGTGTCGCGATGACTGCGCCGGGCTATGCCCAGACTGTGGCGTCAACCTCAACGACGACCCGAACCATGACCATCCGGATCGGATCGACCCGCGCTGGGCGGCCCTCGAAGGTCTTATCAGCGGGGATGACTCGGATCGGTTCTGAACGTCTTCATGGGCAACCGCCGCGTGCGGGTGCCGACCCCTAGCACACCAAGGAGAAAATCGTGGCCGTCCCGAAGCGGAAGATGTCCCGCAGCAATACCCGGCACCGTCGTTCGCAGTGGAAGACGGTTGCCACCAAGCTCGCCACCTGTGCCAACCCAGCGTGCGGTGAAAAACACTTGCCCCATACCGCCTGCCCATCGTGCGGCGAGTACGGCCCTCGCGGTGACCGTCGCCAGGTTGTCGAAGTCTGAGACCGGCACAGTGCGCGCAAGTAGGGATCAGAACGTCAGTTGCCCCGATGTCGGCGGTTGGCCCTTCCTTACCCTTCTAGAGGAGTTGGGAATCCGGTGTGATCCCCAACTCCTCGATCTTGCGCTGACACACCGCTCATATGCCTTCGAAAACGGTGGAATTCCCACTAACGAGAGGCTGGAATTTTTAGGTGACGCCATCCTCGAGGTTGGTGTCACCGACTATTTGTACCGGGCGTTCCCGGATAAGCCCGAAGGCCAGTTGGCCAAGTTGAGGTCGGCTGTTGTGAGCACCGTCTCGCTGGGACAGCTCGCCCGCCGGCTCGGTATTGGTCCTCAGGTCAAATTGGGCAGGGGAGAAGAACGTACCGGCGGCCACGACAAAACATCGATCCTGGCTGACACCACCGAGGCACTCTTGGGCGCCGTCGAACTGTCGTCGGGGCTTCCGGATGCACTTCGTCTGGTCCACCACCTTTTCGATCCCCTCGTTGATGAGGCAGACCGTTCTGGTGCGGGCACTGACTGGAAGACAGTCTTGCAGGAGTACTGCGCTGAGCATGGCTTTGATGCTCCTCGATACGAAATTGTCGGATCCGGCCCAGATCACAATCGTCGCTACTGTGCCAGAGCGAATGTGGACGGCAGGCTGCATGCCGCCTATACCGGCCACAACAAGAAAGAGGCGGAGCAAGGCGCAGCCCGTCGTGCTGTCACCGCGCTGATGCCGGGCTCTCACACCGGTGCCTGAGCTCCCCGAGGTCGAGACCGTTCGAGCCGGGCTTGAAGATCACGTCATTCCGGCTGTCGTCGAGGGTGTCGATGTTATTGATGCTCGCGGACTGCGTCCCAGTGGTGGACCGGAGGATGCCGCGCTCTTCCAGACGGCCTTGACCGGCCATCAGTTCACCGCTGTTCGCCGCCGGGGTAAGTACCTGTGGTTTGTCCTTAACGATGGCACCGCGATGTTGGCTCATCTGGGCATGAGCGGCCAATTTCGTGTCGTTGACCGTCATGCCACACGGCATCGCCATACCCGTATTGTTATTGCCCTCAACGATGGCCGTGACCTGCGCTTCCTCGACCAGCGCACTTTCGGTGGGCTAGCTTTAGCCCCGCTTCTTGACGGCATTCCCGGTCCGGTAGTCCACATCGCACCCGATCCGTTCGAAAAATGCTTCGACGTTGACGAGGTTGCGCGGAGGTTGCGCACACGTAAGTCCACCCTTAAGAAGAGTCTGCTCGACCAGACTCTCGTCTCCGGGATTGGCAATATCTACGCAGATGAAACTCTTTGGCGAGCCCGATATCATCCCGAGACACCGTGCTCTTATTTGAGCCAACCTAAGGCAGTGGAGTTGTTGCAGACGGCCCGTGAGGTGATCGCCGAGGCCATCTCGGCGGGCGGTACCTCTTTTGACGCCCTTTACGTCAACGTCAACGGGGAATCCGGTTACTTCTCGCGAGTTTTGGATGCCTATGGCCGCGAAAACCAGCCGTGTCACCGCTGTGGCGCGCTGATCGTCCGGGAGCACTTCATGAACCGCAGCTCATTCCGCTGCCCGCGGTGTCAGCGGCTGCGGGAAACATGATCGGGCCATTCGCGGTGCACTATTCCCGTTTACGGCATTGCCTGTAAGAGAGCGAGGTCACGCAGGAGCAGATCTAGGCGTGGGCAGACCAGGCTGAGGTTGGCTACGGCGTCGAGCTGCTCAAGAAGCGCGGTCGTGGCTGTCCTGGGCGTGGCGCTAACTCGACATATGAACGTCAGAAGTCCTGACGCGAGTATCCTTCTGGCGCCTCAAGTCGCTCCCATTGCGCTACCGGTTCGGGGATGACCACGGACAGCGGATGTGGCCGTGGCGTGTTCAAATGTGGAAGCCATTCGAGGTACCTAGCGGCAACCTTGCCCCGTAGTTGCGCTATCTCATGGTCAGCTGACCCGTCGTGATGGTAAGGGATTTCCACGACGCTGGGGCGCTGATGACTCGGGAACGATCGAAGTGGTACCCACGTTCATTGGCCTCGTCTGCTAGTCCTGTTAAGAAGGCTGCGATCAGAGCGCCCGAATTTGGGCTGCGCGGTCGGGGAGAGATGGTTCAAGATTCCATAGCCTCATTGGCTGCCTCCCTTCGATCAGTATTAATCTTGGTGACGCGGTTTCGGGTATCTGGGTATCAGGCCTATGATGTCACGAGTGATCACTGAGCCGACTACATCTACGAGGAGACGCATCAAGAAGCGTCACTTGATTGAATTCATCAAGTTCGGGGTCGTCGGCGGATCAGGTTTTCTTGTCAACGTTGTTGTCGCCATCATCATGAATAAGGCGAATGGTGGTACTGAGCATGCCCAGGACATTCTGTTTAACCTTGCGGGTACTCGGTGGAATTTCCGCTTCACCAGCCTGGTATGGCTAGTCGGTTTCGTGGTAGCCAACATCACGAACTTTCAACTTAACCGTTCTTGGACGTTCAAGCGCAATTACCGTCGAGGGTGGTGGCGCGAATTCTGGCCTTTCTTTGCCGTGGGGTCGGTAGCTGCCATCATAGGTATGTTCATCAAGATCTTCTTTACCAACCCAACCTCCCCGATCTATCTGCCCGAACCGTGGTTCCATGAGGAAAGGGGAATACAGTCACGCGAGTACTGGTCCCAGATTTTCGCCATCGTCGTGACGATGCCTATCAACTTTGCCATCAATAAGTTGTGGACCTTCCGGACAGTGAGGAACTCCGGAGAGCTTCCGATGGCTGCCTCTGAGGTTGTTCCCGAACGTCTTGAAGACGACGATGTCGCCGAGCCGCGTTAGGGAGGGCGACATCTCGGGTACTCTGCTATTTGCGTAACCTGACGGAAAGGTCGTTCTCGGATGGTCGTCTTTATCATCGCGATGGTCCTGATTCTTGCGGTCGCCTTGGGTGTCTGCGCCGTGGTGGTGTTAGGTCTACGTCATCCTGGTGACGATCCTGATGCCAGTTTTTGGCGTCACACCGCCACCCGTGTTAGTGAAGATCTCAGCGGTGTCCGACGTCACTGAGGTGGTTCGTCCTCGTGGTCTTGTGAATTGACCGACTAGTATCGGCGGACGTGAACGCCATAACCCTGATCTGGATTATCCTCGGCATCCTCGTTCTGGCGACGGTGGTTGCTGCCGTCACTGCTGGAATCTCGCGGCGTAAAGCTCTGCGGGAGGGGTCGAAGCCTGCGGAGGTGCCCCCCGCTCCCACAGCGGGTGCGAAGTTAGCTCCCGAAGCGGGGGCTCCAGAAGGTGGTGCGACTGCTGTCGGACGTCCTGAGCCGGAAGCGTCGGAGGACCTCAAACCAGCGGTTGAGACCCCCGAAGCGCCGGGGTCTCGGATGGCTCGACTTCGTCGTCGACTGGCCAACAGCAACAACGCGCTTGCTCGCGGTCTGGCAGAACTGTTGAGCGCTGACAAGCTCGACGATGACACCTGGGATGACTTCGAGACCACCCTCATAACCTCCGATCTGGGTGTTGGTCCGACGACGGAGCTCGTCGAGAAGCTGCGTTCTGGATTGGCTATTGATGGGGTTTCTGATCCGGTTCACGCCCGCGAAGTTCTGCACCGTGAGCTTGTCGGCCTAGTTGGGCCGGACATGGATCGGTCCATCAGCCTCGATCACCAGGAAGGTAAGCCGGCCGTCGTCCTTGTGGTGGGGGTCAATGGCACGGGTAAGACAACGACCTGCGGTAAATTAGCGCGTGTTCTCGTCGCCGAGGGAAAGACGGTCCTCCTCGGTGCAGCAGACACCTTCCGCGCCGCTGCTGGCGAGCAGTTGGAGACGTGGGGAGAACGCGTCGGCGTGCGCACCATCCGCAAGGACGAAGGCGCCGATCCTGCCTCCGTTGCGTACGAGGCGGTTCAAGCGGGCGTTGATGAGGGCGTTGACGTCGTGCTCGTTGACACCGCTGGTCGGCTTCACACTAAGGCTGGCCTCATGGACGAGCTGGGCAAGGTCAAGCGCGTTATCGAGAAGCTGGCCCCAGTTAGCGAGGTATTGTTAGTTCTCGATGCCACCACTGGCCAGAACGGCCTGGCTCAGGCTCGCATCTTCTCGGAGGTCGTCGACGTGACTGGCATCGTGTTATCGAAACTTGACGGTTCCGCGAAGGGTGGCATCGTCGTCCAGGTTCAGCGTGAGCTAGGCGTGCCCGTCAAGCTCATTGGTCTGGGCGAGGGTGCCGACGATCTGGCCCCCTTTGATGCCGATGACTTTGTCACCGGGCTTATGAGTGACGATCCCGTCGAGCGCTGAGGACCGATACGTGACAGATATCGCGTGGTTTGCCCCGACCTGTGGGGTCATGCTGATCAGTATTCTCAGCCGTAAGCTGTGTGCCGCGGTGCTTATCGCGGCTTTCGCCCTGCCTCTAGCATTCGTCATATGGCGGGCCATTGTGGGTCGCGGCAGTTGGTGGCTCAAGATCTTGCGTGGCCTCGGGCATCTCGTGGTGATTCTGCTCGCGCAGGCCCTACTGGTCACTGGCGTCTTTCTCTACGCCAACCGCGAGTATGGTTTTTTCGTCTCCTGGTCCGACCTACTGGGAGAGGTCCAGCCAGAGGCTCCGGTCCATGATCTGGTGCCAATTCGGCGCATGAAGGTCAAGGATATTCCGATCAGTAAGTCCAATCCCCATCCCGACGGTCAACTGTCTGGCATGATGATGCCGGGCACGGACGCCCGATATGCACACGTTCCGGTCTGGCTTCCGCCTCAGTATTTTGAAAAATCGGAGCATGGCACCCGATTCCCGGTGCTGTTTTACATTGGGGGTGTCAATGACACCGGCGAACATGACAACAAATCGATCGACCTCATCGGTCCGGCAACCGAGTTCGTCAAGAGCAGGAAGGTCAATCCTTTCGTCATCGTGTTCTTGCCAGGCAGGATCCGCAACGGCATCGACAGCGAGTGCGTTGACGTCGGCCCCTACAAACACGAGACATGGATCATGAAGACTGTTATTCCGCAGATCGAGTCGCACTTCCGGGTCGGTCACGAACGCGGATCACGGTTCATCGGTGGGTGGAGCACCGGTGGTTACTGCGCTGCCAATCTGTCGACCAAGTACCCCCGAAAGTTCAATGCCGGCTTCTCTATGGGTGGGTACTACCACCCCATGTTCGAGAATCCGAACATCGCCAGGATGGCCCGACCCTTCATGGCCCAGAACTCGGTGGTGCGTAGGGTCCAAGAACGCAAGATTAATCGCAGCGTGCGTTTTCTGTCCGTGCTCAACCGCAACGATGTGCAAAGTTGGGGACCTGGTCCCCAACCGGTGTTCTCCAACGGACAGGTCGGCCCGGACGGAGGTCAGTTTCATCATGTCGCCAAGGACATGAAGCAGTTCGCCTTCATTGTTCTCACCGGTGGGGGGCACCGCGACAGTGTGTACATGCCATATACCGAGCAGTCGTTGCAGTGGCTTGGCCAATTCGGGCTGTGATTACGGCAGGGCGTCATTATGGAGACCGGGACGGTAGTCTGTCCCGGTAAGGAACTAGCGCGCTGAAGGACAACCGTGTTCGACACTCTCCAAGACCGCCTCGCATCAACCTTCAAGGGATTGCGTGGTAAGGGGCGTCTCACCGATGCCGACATCGATGCCACGACTCGTCAGATTCGCATCGCCCTCCTTGAGGCCGACGTTAATCTGTCGGTCGTCAAGGAATTCGTGGCGGCTATCAAGGAGCGTTGCCATGGCGAGGAGCTTTCCAAAGCGCTCAATCCGACTCAACAGATCGTCAAGATTGTCAACGAGGAACTCGTCGAGATTCTCGGAGGGCAGACCCGCACAGTTCGGTTTGCGAAGAATCCTCCGACAGTCGTCATGCTGGCCGGCCTCCAAGGCGCCGGTAAGACGACGCTGGCTGGAAAACTGGCTCGCTGGTTCAAGGAAGAGGGCCACTCTCCGCTGTTGGCTGCTTGTGATCTCCAGCGACCCAATGCCGTCACTCAACTGCAGGTGGTTGGTGAGCGTGCCGGGGTGCACGTCTTCGCCCCTGAACCCGGCAATGGGGTTGGGGATCCCATCCAGGTAGCCCGTGATGCCGTCGCAGAGGCCGAACACAAGCTCTACGACGTCGTCATTATCGACACCGCTGGTCGTCTGGGTGTCGACGCCGAGATGATGGCTCAAGCGGCTGACATCAAGGCTGCTACCGACCCAGATGAGACCCTCTTCGTTGTCGACGCCATGATCGGCCAGGATGCCGTCAACACTGCAGTGGCCTTCCAAGAGGGAGTTGGATTCAACGGAGTCGTCCTGACCAAGCTTGACGGCGACGCCCGCGGTGGCGCGGCTTTGTCCATTGCCCGCGTAGTCGGCAAGCCGATCATGTTTGCCTCCTCGGGTGAGGGTCTCAAGGACTTCGACGTTTTCCATCCTGACCGGATGGCCTCGCGCATCCTCGATATGGGCGACATGCTCACCCTCATCGAGCAGGCCGAGAAGGCTTTCGATCAGGAGCAATCCCAGGCCGCTGCGGCCAAGCTCATGGCCGGCAAGGGAGAGTTCGGTCTTGACGACTTCCTCGGTCTCATGCGTCAAATGCGTCGCATGGGCCCGATGTCCAAGGTTATGGGAATGCTCCCTGGTGTCGGCCAGATGAAGGACCAGATTGAGAATATCGACGAGCGGGAGATTGACCGCATTGAGGCCATCATCTGCGCGATGACTCCGGCTGAGCGCGCTAACGTGTCGATTCTCAATGGGTCGCGTCGTGCTCGCATCGCTCGAGGGTCAGGCGTGGAGGTTCGTGACGTTAACAACCTGGTCAATCGATTTGTTGACGCCCGGAAGATGATGAGTCAGATGGGCCAGATGATGGGCCCAGGTGCTGGCCGCATGATGGGGTCAATGGCTAAACGCGGCGCCAAGCAGTCCAAGAAGAAGCAAAAGAACCGCAAGGGATCTGGTAATCCCGCCAGGCGGGCTGCCCAGGCTCGTCAAACTGCAAAGAAACCGCGGCCTCACAGCGGTGAGGCGTTTGGGTTGCAGGAGCAGCAACAACCCAGCCGGGAAGATCTGCAGAAGGCGATGAGCGAGTTTACAATGCCGCCGTCAATGCAGCAGATGTTCAACCAAACCAACAAGGGGCCACGTTGAGTCAGTGTTGGTAATGTGTCACGAGGTCGTGGGTTTGACATTACGTCTCCCGCGACCTCGTGACACGATGGGGCCATGATCGAGGACCCCCAGCCGCTGTTTCACACCCACACCCACGACGGATGGACTCACACCCACGTATTCCCGGAAGCCCAAACCGCTCCCGCCGAAGACTTGCGTATCCGGGGGGTTGTACTCCCCGATGGGGAAGAACGTGAACTGTGGGTTCACGATGGAGTCCTCGTGCAAGGGCCACTCCCGGGCGCCCGGACTTTGGCCGACGGCTGTTGGATCATTCCCGGTTTGGTTGACGCCCATAACCACATTGGCCTCGATACTCACGGCGCCGTCGACGAGCAGACTGCCGAGGAACAGGCCCGGATCGAAACGAGGACGGGCACCCTTCTCATCCGCGATGCCGGATCCCCGAGTGACACTCATTGGATCGACGACCGCGACGACCTCCCACGGGTTATTCGTGCCGGACGCCACATTGCTCGCCCCAAGCGCTACATCCGTAATTACGCAGCCGAGGTGGATTCGGAAGACCTTGTTGCCGAGGTCGACCGTCAAGCTCGCTCCGGTGACGGTTGGGTTAAACTCGTTGGCGACTGGATCGATCGCGACGAAGGGGATCTCGCCCCACTGTGGCCTACAGACATCGCAAAGGCCGCCATCGATCATGCCCATAAGCTTGGTGCCCGCGTCACTGCGCACTGTTTTTCCGAGGAAGCCCCCGCACAACTCGTTGACGCCGGTATCGACTGTATCGAGCACGGCACTGGACTCACCGACGAGACGATCGCCACGATGGCCGAGCGTGGGGTCGGACTCGTCCCGACGTTGATCAACATTGAGACCTTCCCCTCCATCGCCGCTCAGGCCGACGGCAAGTTCCCGACGTATGCCGCTCATATGCGTCACCTCCATGCTCACCGTCGTGAAACGATTGCCAAGGCCTGTGACGCTGGAGTGCCGATTTACGCCGGTACTGACGCCGGCGGCACCATTAAACACGGCCTCATCGCTTCCGAGGTCCGGTTGCTGGCTGCCGTAGGGGGCGCGGAGATGGCATTGGGGGCGGCGTCCTGGCGAGCTCGTGTGTGGCTGGGTGGTGAGCAACTGGATATTGGCGACTCTGCTGACCTCCTCGTCCTAGACCGTGATCCGAGGGTCGACGTTGGGGTGTTGGAATCTCCCATCTACATCTTGCTGAGAGGACGAGTAGTTATCCGATGACATCCGTTCCGGCTCGCACCATCTGCATATCTGTGGCATAATACCGAGAGCTTCTGTCCGTTCGATGCCCTCTCTTATCGGCGGATAGTTCCACCCGAGTTCGGGGGCGATGTCCCCACGTCGTGTCCGTGCTCACCCGTAACTTCCCGGGTTTCGTCCCGGGCGTCTCACTACAGGAGTTACCACACACGTGGCTACCAAAATTCGTCTGAAGCGTCTCGGCAAGATCCGTACTCCGCACTACCGCGTCGTCGTCATGGACTCGCGCACTAAGCGCGACGGTCGTGCTATCGAGGAGATTGGCCAGTACCATCCCAAGGCTGATCCTTCGGTCATCGAGATCGACTCCGAGCGTGTGCAGTACTGGCTTGGCGTCGGAGCCCAGCCGACTGAAGCTGTTGTTGCTTTGCTGAAGCGCACCGGTGATTGGCAGAAGTTCACTGGCGATACCTCGCCCTCCGGAGTGATCCCGCAGCCCGAACGTCCTAACAAGGATGACCTGTTTAACGCTGCCCTGGCCGAGGCTGACGAGGCCCCGCGCGAGGCCATCACCAAGAAGTCCGGGGAGCCCGCAGCTGAGGAGGGCGCTGGCGAGAAGGCTGAGGCCTGATCGTGCTTGCCGACGCCCTGGAGCACCTCGTCTCCAGTATCGTCGTCAATCCTGACGATGTCCGTGTCCGGGAGAAGGACCTGCGACGCGGTCGGATGCTTGAGGTGCGCGTCAATCCCTCCGACATCGGCAAGGTTATCGGTCGTCAGGGCCGTACAGCCTCTTCGCTGCGCACGGTCATTGATGCCCTAGCCGGTGACGAGCAGATCAGGATCGACTTTGTTGACATCGATCGTCGTGGTTCGGGACGGGGTTCCGACCACCGTGGCCGTCGTCACTGAACTGCCAATGCGACAGTATGGGCCGTGGCCCCGCTTGGGCGGGGTCACGGCCCATACGCTGTGTCTGGCGCTATCTTGTCTAACCTCATTAGTCTTCAGGAGTCACAGTGGAACAGTTGGCAACGGTGGAGGTCGTCGTCGGGCGGGTGGGTCGTGCCCACGGTCTGCGAGGCGACGTGGTCGTTGAGGTACGTACTGACGAACCAGATGAGAGGTTCGGAGTAGGTGCCACGGTGCGTGTTGAGGGGGCCAGGCGTGATGATCTGACGGTCGTGCGGTCCCGGTGGGCCAAGGGCAGCCTCATTGTTGCTTTTGACGAGGTGAGTAATCGTAATGGGGCAGAGGGTTTACGTGGATCCGTTCTTGTCGTTGACGTTGAGGCTGATGAGGACCCGGACGACCCTGACGAATTCTGGGATCGTCGGTTGCGTGGGCTGACAGTGGTTGACGAATCTGGTAGCACCCGCGGGACTGTGAAAGATGTGCTTCATATGCCGGCCCAAGATGTACTCGTGATTGACGTCGGCGGGGAAGAGTGTTTGGTGCCATTCGTCCATCAGCTCGTTCCTACTGTCGATGTGGCGTCTGGGAGGATCGTCGTCAGTAGTGTTCCTGGCCTGCTTGATCCGAACGCCGAAGAGGCGAGGTGACGATGAGGCTGGATTACCTGTCGATCTTTCCGGCGTACTTCGACGTCCTTGATATCTCCCTACTGGGTAAAGCGGCCGTTAATGGTCTGGTGGAGATGCACGCCCACGATCTGCGGGATTGGACCCATGATCGCCATCGTACCGTGGACGACACCCCGTGTGGCGGTGGTGCTGGCATGGTTATGAAACCTAACCCGTGGGGTGAAGCTTTCGACGACATTATCGGCACCGAGCCGGATTTGTCGGTTCATGTGATGTTCCCTACCCCGTCAGGTGCGCCATTTACTCAGTCTGCTGCTCAGGAGCTGTCGTCGGTTGAGCGGATCGTGTTTTGCTGCGGACGGTATGAGGGGATCGACCATCGCGTGATCGACTATGCGCGGTCGATGTGGACCGCTCACGAGGTGAGTCTCGGAGACTATGTGCTCAATGGAGGAGAGGTAGCTGCTCTGGCTATCACCGAGGCTGTGGTTCGGCTGGTGCCCGGCTTCATGGGCAACCCGGGATCTTTAGCGGAAGAGTCATTCTCGGCCGGGCAGGAGGGGATGCTGGAGTACCCACTATTTACTCGACCGGTCTCGTGGCGGGGCTTCGACGTCCCCGAGGTCCTTATGAGTGGCCATCATGGCCGAATCGCGAAGTGGCGTCGCGATGAGTCAGCCCGCCTGACTCGTGAGCGGCGTCCTGACCTGGGGGATTTCGGCTCCGGCATTCGTCATTGAAACGCTTCTAATCAATTAAATTCGAACCGAAAGCGTTGCATTAATAGGGAATTAAACCCTAGTGAACTAAGCGTTGGGGGAAGTTTTCAAAAACCCAGGGGGCGGCGGCGCAAAAGGACTGCGAATTGGCTAGTCTTTGCTCTGTGGCGACTACAACACTTACTACTCATCAGAGAGCGGTGCGATCAACTGTCGCGGCGAAGGCCCTTATGGCCGTCACCGGACTGATCTTGATCCTCTTCCTGCTCATGCACATGTTCGGCAACTTGAAGTTGCTTGCTAGCAACGAGGACTTCAACCGTTACGCCGGCTTCCTTCGTACGATTCTTAACCCGATCCTGCCAGGTGACTCTTTCCTGTGGATTTTCCGGATCTTCATGTTGCTGGCGATCGTGCTGCATATTTGGTCGGCGATCCGCGTCAACAAGCAGCGCAATATTGGGACTGGTGGTGCTGGCCGTTACTCCGTTAAGAAGAATCTTTCGCCGGAGAACACCTATGCTGCGCGCACGATGTTCTGGGGCGGCTGGATCATCTTCCTGTTCCTCATCCTTCATCTGCTGCAGTTCACCATCAGCCCTGAGTTACTCAACAACCCTCCCACCGACGCGGCTGGACGTGCAGGGATGGTGCTTACGGCCTTCAGTCACTGGTGGTTCGTGCTCATCTATCTCATCGCCATGATCGCCGTGTGCATGCACGTCTCTCACGGTTTCTGGAGCGCTTTCGCGACCCTTGGTGTCAACGTCTCTGGCACCGCTCGCGCTGTACTGCGCGTGTGCTCCTGGATCGTCGCCATCGTGATTCTCGTGGGTTTCATGACTCCTCCCTTCCTGATCCTGTTCGGGGTGATCTCCTGATGACTGCAACTGTTGCATCCAATAACGACGCCGCTCTCGCCGACCAGTACTGGACGACCGGCGATGAGATCCACGACACGAAGGCCAACCACGATCTCCCGATCGAGAAGATCTGGACTGATCGTCAGTTCACTTCTCGTCTGGTCAACCCGGCTAACCGCCGCAAGATGACCGTCATCATCGTCGGTACCGGCCTAGCTGGTGGTGCCGCCGCCGCAACTCTCGGTGAGGCTGGTTACCGCGTCGAGAACTTCTGCTACCAGGACTCTCCGCGTCGCGCCCACTCGATCGCGGCCCAGGGCGGAATTAACGCCGCGAAGAACTACAAGAACGACGGTGATTCGATTTACCGTCTGTTCTACGACACCGTCAAGGGCGGCGACTACCGCTCCCGTGAGACGAACGTTTACCGACTGGCCACGGTCAGCGCGAACATCATCGACCAATGCGTCGCCCAGGGTGTTCCGTTTGCCCGTGAGTATGGTGGTCTTCTCGATAACCGTTCCTTCGGTGGCGTCCAGGTGCAGCGCACTTTTTACGCTCGCGGCCAAACTGGTCAACAGTTGCTCATTGGTGCCTACCAGGCTCTCGAGCGTCAGGTCCACGCTGGCACAGTGCACATGCACACCCGTCATGAGATGGTCGAGCTCATCGTCGCCGACGGTCGTGCTCGCGGCATCGTGACTCGTGACATGGTCACCGGCAAGATTGAAGAGTGGTTCGGCGATGCCGTCGTTCTGGCTACCGGTGGTTACGGCAACGTCTTCTTCCTGTCGACCAACGCCATGGGTTGCAATGTCACTGCGTCGTGGCGTGCGCACCGTAAGGGTGCCTACTTCGGCAACCCGTGCTACACCCAGATTCACCCGACCTGCATCCCGGTGCATGGCGAGAACCAGTCGAAGCTGACCCTGATGTCGGAATCGCTGCGTAATGACGGCCGTATCTGGGTGCCGAAGCGCGCAGAGGACTGCGAAAAGGATCCTCGCGACATCCCCGAAGAAGATCGCGACTACTACCTGGAACGCATCTACCCATCCTTCGGCAACCTGGTTCCGCGTGACATCGCATCGCGTCAGGCTAAGTACCGTTGTGACGAGGGCCGCGGCGTGGGCCCGAAGGTTCGCGAGGTCGACTCGGACGGCACCGAGCACATGCGTGCCCGTGGCGTGTACCTCGATTTCTCCGAGGCCATCCAGCGTATGGGTAAGGACGCCGTCGAAAAGAAGTACGGCAACCTCTTCGACATGTACCAGCGGATTACCGACGAGAACCCGTACGAGGTTCCGATGCGTATCTACCCGGCGGTGCATTACACCATGGGTGGTCTGTGGGTTGATTATGACCTGCAGTCGACGATCCCAGGTCTGTTCGTCTGCGGTGAGGCTAACTTCTCCGATCATGGTGCCAACCGGCTCGGTGCTTCGGCCTTGATGCAGGGCCTAGCTGATGGCTACTGGGTGTTGCCCAACACCATCACCGACTACCTGGCGGACTCTCCGAAGTTCGGCAAGGTCGACGAGAAGCATCCGGCCGCGGTCGAGGCCCGTCAGGCTGTCGAAAGCCGCGTCAACAGGCTGCTGACGATTAACGGAACTCGTACCGTCGACTCGATCCACAAAGAACTCGGCCACATCATGTGGGAGTACTGCGGTATGGAGCGCAACGAGGCCGGTCTCGTTAAGGCGATTGGTCTCATCCGTCATTTGCGCAATGAATTCTGGACCAACGTCAAGGTCACTGGCGTCAACGAGGAGCTCAACCAGACCCTCGAGCGCGCTGGCCGTCTCGCTGACTTCCTGGAGCTCGGTGAACTGATGTGCATTGACGCTCTACACCGTCGCGAGTCTTGTGGTGGTCACTTCCGCGCCGAGTCTCAGACCGAAGAGGGCGAGGCCATGCGTCACGACGACGAGTATCAGTACGTCGCTGCCTGGGAGTGGACTGGCGAAGGCCACAAGCCGACCCTGCACAAGGAGCCGCTGGTCTACAAGTCCATCCAGGTCAAGCAGAGGAGCTACAAGTGAAGATCAACCTGCGAGTCTGGCGCCAGTGCAATTCCAAGGATCAAGGCCGCCTCGTCGAGTACACCCTTGACGGTGTCTCCGGTGATATGTCTTTCCTCGAAATGCTGGACATGCTCAACGAGAATCTCACCGCTCAGGGTGAGGAGCCCGTCGCCTTCGATTCAGACTGCCGCGAGGGCATCTGTGGCCAGTGTGGCGTCGTCATCAACGGTGTGCCGCACGGTGGCATGGGTGTTGCCCAGCCGGTGCGTACCACCACCTGCCAGTTGCATATGCGCTCCTTCGCCGATGGTTCGACCATCACGATTGAGCCTTGGAAGTCGGGAGCCTTCCCGATCCTGCGTGATCTCATCGTGGATCGCTCGGCCCTTGACCGTGTCATCCAGGCTGGCGGCTATGTCTCGGTGAACACCGGTGCTGCCCCGGACGCTCACGCTGTTCAGGTCAACAAGAAGCGCTCTGACCGCTCCTTCGACGCCGCTACCTGCATCGGTTGTGGCGCCTGCGTGGCGGCCTGCCCGAACGGCTCTTCAATGCTGTTCACCTCGGCGAAGATCACTCACCTGGCCATGCTCCCGCAGGGTCAGCCGGAGCGGATGCGCCGCGTCAAGGCGATGGCTGCTCAGAACGACGCTGAGGGATTTGGTGGCTGCACCAACATCGGTGAGTGTGCCTCGGTGTGCCCGAAGGGCATTCCGCTGGAGTCCATCAGTCAGCTTAACCGCGACCTTATCGCCTCGCTGTTTAAGCACGACGGCAAGGACGACTGAGTCCTGCCTTACGTTGTCGACCACCCGGGCTCCGACACCTTATGGCGCCGGAGCCCGGTCGTGTTGTGCGGCACTAGGTAATTGCGGGCCCGGGATGGATTTTGTGTCAGGGGCATGGGTATGGAAAAATGTCGCGGTGTTGTCCGTGTCCGGCTCCTGTCACAGGGGGACTGTCTGGGGCTCGGGGAACGGCATCTTTTGAACACGAGCACCAGGTGACCTGTGGCACCGGCGAGGAAACACCATGAGCAACATCATCGATGAGATCGACAAGGCCTCGATGCGCGACGATATTCCCGAGTTCCGTCCGGGTGACTCGGTGAAGGTCCACGTTAAGGTCGTTGAGGGAAGCCGCACCCGTGTGCAGGTTTTTGCTGGGACCGTCATCTCGCGTACTGGTGGTGGCGTCCAGGAGTCGTTCACTGTTCGTAAACTGAGTTTCGGGACCGGTGTCGAGCGTACCTTCCCGCTGCATTCCCCGATCATTGACAAGATTGAGGTTGATCGCCACGGTGCCGTTCGTCGCGCCAAGCTGTACTACCTGCGCGGCCTGCGCGGCAAGGCTGCCAAGATCAAGGAGAAGGGCGCAGCTCGCTGACGTCCGTTTTGCGGCAACGGGGTTTCGCTATGACGAAGCCCCGTTTTTGTATGCCTCGGCTTACGTCCGCGGGCAAGCGTGCCACATGCAGCCTGTTTTTCGGGTTGGTTACACTGCAAGGTGGCACCCGACGGGAAGTTCCCATAGGGATGAGGGAGAGGTTTTGCCGTGGCGGATGACTACCAGGCGCAGCGGGCCGCAGACGGCGACACTAAGAAGTCTGACAGTGCAAGTGGGGAACAAGCGTCTGGGTGGCAGCGCTTCAGGTCAGGGGCCATCGAAATTGTCCTTATCATCGTGGGTGCTCTCATCATCTCCGCTGTGCTGCGTGCTTTCGTTGGTCAGATGTTCGTCATCCCCTCGAAATCCATGCAAAATACCTTGCAGGTCGGCGACCGGGTGTTCGCCGTGAAAGCTGCGGATTTCCATCGTGGTGACGTCGTCGTGTTCAAAGACACCGAGCATTGGCTACCTCCTGCCCAGGACCACCGCTCTGTCCCAGGACAGGTCCTTGAATTCGTCGGTTTACTGCCTAACACGAGCTCCAACTACCTCATCAAGCGAGTAATCGGTATGCCCGGCGACACCGTCGCCTGCTGCAACGTCAAGGGGCAGGTGACAGTCAACGGTAAGGCTCTCGATGAGCGGTCATATCTGTACTCCGAAAATGGCGAGATGGTTCAACCTTCGATGATAGAATTCCGGGTCACTGTTCCTAAGGGGCGGATGTTCGTTATGGGGGACCACCGTAATGACTCAGGCGATTCGCGTTACCACATTCAAGACCTGGATCCTGGCGAGTACACGGGGGCTCCTGGATTCGTGCCGCTTGATGACGTTGTCGGGCCGGCAAAGGCGATTCTCATGCCACTCAACCGTATTGACGGTCTAGGGACTCCCGACACGTTCCAAGGAATCCCAGATAGGTCATCGTCAGCTCCAGACAGGGCGCGCATCTGCGTCGGTGACACGTGCTCTCTTAAGTGAGGCTGCCGGTGACGGTGCGAGTCGGACCGGGGCCGATGGGCCATGAACGGGCCCTGACGAGGGCCGGTCTGGGGCCTGTGGCCGGATGCGACGAGGCAGGTCGGGGCGCGTGTGCAGGGCCATTAGTAGCAGCAGCTGTCATCCTTGACGATCGCAGGTCCGGCAGAATTACGGGGCTAGCAGATTCCAAGACACTGTCAGCGGCCAAGAGAGAGGCTCTGTTTGACGTCATTATAAATAAGGCTCTTGCAGTGTCTTGGGTACGTGTAGAAGCCGATGAGTGCGATCGGTTGGGGATGCAGGAGGCAGATATCAGCGGCCTGAGACGTGCCGTGGCAAGGCTGGGAATTGAACCGGGATACGTGCTGTCGGACGGTTTCCCGGTCGATGGATTGACGGTCCCCGATTTGGGAATGTGGAAGGGCGATTCAGTGTGTGCGTGTGTGGCTGCAGCCTCTATCGTGGCCAAGGTGGTTAGGGACCGCATCATGATCGCTATGGACAGGGAAGTCCCTGGTTACGATTTCGCGGTGCACAAGGGATACGCGACTGCCTTGCACAGGCGACGCTTGGAGGAGTTAGGACCGTCTTGTCAACACCGGATGAGCTACGCCAATGTGCAACGAGCGGCTAGGCTTCGTACATCATGAGTGCCGAAGATCTGGAGCAGTACGAGAACCGGATGGAGCTTGAACTCTACCGCGAATACAAGGATGTCGTCGGGATTTTCAAATATGCCGTAGAAACCGAGAGACGGTTCTACCTGTGTAACGTCGTTGACCTCAAGGTTCGTACCGAGGGAGGCGATGTCTACTACGAGGTGTCTATGGCGGACGCCTGGGTGTGGGACATGTACCGGCCGTCGAGGTTCGTCAAGAGCGCCAAGATCCTTACCTTCCGCGATGTGTCCATCGAGGAGATCGTGCACCCTGACTTCGACGAGGTGCCGTCTAAGTAGCGTCAAGGTCGCATCCCTTGACGGGTCGAGACCCTGTGGACAACTTATGGGTTCACGATTCCCAAACATTGATCTGTGGATAACTGAATAATCACACACTCTGCGACGACAACTGTTGTCGGAGGTGGTGAACGATGACACCTAAGCCATTGTCGGCAGAGCTGACAACCCCGCGTGGAGCCGCGTTGCGTGGGCGTCGTGGTGGCAGATCCGCGTTTGGAGCGTGGGGCGAGGATCTTGCCGCTACGCATGTGGAGTCCCTGGGATGGACGATTATTGCGCGTAACTGGGTGTGTGATGTGGGGGAGATTGACCTCATCGCCCGTGACGGCCAAACCGTCGTCTTTATCGAGGTGAAGGCGAGGTCAGGCACTGGATTCGGGGACCCGCTGGAATCCATTACGACGGCCAAGGCCCGTAAGCTTCACGAACTAGCATTGGCGTGGTTGGTCGATCAGGACGAGGGGGTCCACTCAGTGCGGATCGACGCCATCGGCGTCATGGTTCGCCCGGGTGCTGAGCCAGACGTTACTCATGTGCGAGGCATCCGGTGACCGGGGCAAGCGCGTGGTCGGTCGCGTTGGTGGGGATGCAAGGCTCCATGGTCGAGGTGGAGGCTGCAATCTCCTCCGGACTGCCGCGCACCGTGCTTGTTGGTCTGCCAGGCGCGGCCCTTCACGAAGCCCGAGACCGATGCCGAGCAGCCGTCTGCGCGACGGGATTGTCATGGCCTAGTAATGTCCTGACGATCAACCTCACCCCGGCTGGTTTACCGAAGGCCGGAACACATTTTGATCTGGCTATCGCTGCTGCGACGTTGGCTGCTGACAAAAAGGTCCCACAGACTCTTTTGGGATCAACAGTTCTGATAGGAGAACTTGGGCTGGACGGCCGAATACGGCCCGTGCGCGGTGTGCTGCCAGCGTTGCTAGCGGCGCGGGAGGCAGGGTTTGAGCGGGCAGTCGTGCCGATGAGCCAACGGGATGAGGCCCGTCTCGTTGAGGGGCTAACGGTCTGGCCAGTCGGCCATCTTGGCGACGTCGTCGACGTGTTGCACGGTCGTCCAGTGTTGCCTGCTGACGACCCGGTTGTGGAGCCTGCCGACATGGATCCCGGGATAGGAGATCTGGCGGAGGTTATCGGCCAGCACGAGGCGCGCCGAGCCCTCGAAGTAGCGGCGGCTGGGCGTCACCACATTCTGCTGCGTGGCGCTCCTGGCTGCGGGAAATCCATGTTGGCGCGACGATTACCTGGGATTCTTCCCCAACTTGATCACCGTGATGCTCTCGAAGTCACCGCGTTGCATTCTTTAGCCGGGCGAGGGGCCGGGAGACTTATGACTAGGCCTCCACTAGCCCAACCCCATCATTCCGTGTCGATGGCTGCGATGGTTGGTGGGGGAGCACGTATTGCCCAGCCTGGCGCGATCTCGCTGGCGCATCGGGGAGTGTTGTTTCTCGACGAGGCTCCAGAGTTCGCGCCGAAGGTGCTGGATTCGCTGCGTGGACCGCTGGAGACCGGAGAGATCGTCATCGGACGTTCTCAGGCACACACAACGTTTCCGGCCCGGTTTCAGCTCGTCATGGCACTCAACCCGTGCCCGTGTGGGTTGGCCGATGACCCATCAGGGCGATGCACGTGTACTCCTCAACAGGTGCGCCGGTACTCCGGTCGGCTTTCTGGACCGATCCTTGACCGGGTGGACGTCACAGTGCGGATGCGACCGCTGACGTCGGCCCATCTGCTCGATGCATCAGCTCTGCCAGCTGGGGAATCTAGTGCAGTAGTGCACGACCGAGTTGTGCAAGCCCGTGAGCGTGCTGCTGCCCGATGGCAGGAAGCACCGTGGCGGTGCAATGCCGAGGTGCCAGGAAAGGTCTTACGGCAGATGTTACCGGCCAACGACGCCACCCACATTATCGAAGATGCCTTGATGACTGGACGGCTTACGGCGCGAGGCGTCGACAAAGTTCTAAGAATCGCGTGGACGGTGGCCGACCTCGAGGGCAAGAACGAGGTGGACAAGGCATGTGTGGCGGAGGCCATGGGGATGCGACGAGGAAGATTGCGATGATGTGGACTGACGAGAGACTGGCGCGTGCCGCTCTGACGGCGGTGGTCGAGCCCGGGAATGTCACGACGGCACAACGCTTATGCGAGACAACCGCTGAGGCCGTGTGGTGGCAGGTGCTTACCGATTCCGGCGAACGATGGCACGCACGAGCTACATCGCTCGACGTCGATCGGCTCGTGGAACGGTCGGAACAGGCCGCGATGAGGTTTCTCATTCCAGGGGATGAGGAATGGCCCACGAGTCTCGACCGCCTCACGTGGGTAGGGAAGTCCGGAATGGGCGGAATCCCCCTGGGACTGTGGGCCATTGGGCCTGCTCACCTCGCCGATATCTCACAGCGATCGGTGGCCATTGTGGGATGCCGATCAGCGAGCAGCTATGGCCAGGACGTCGCCGCAGAGATGGCCCACCACCTGGTACGGGGTGACGGAACGGGGAGTCATACTGTCGTCTCTGGGGGCGCGTTCGGCATCGATGTTGCGGCCCACCGTGGGGCGCTGTCCGCACGCGGAAACACGATTGGCGTCCTCGCGTGTGGACTCGACACTTTTTACCCTCGCGGTAATACCGCGGTGCTGGAGAAGATCGCAGAAACAGGTGCCCTCATCTCGGAACTCCCACCGGGCCGCCACCCGACGCGCCCCGGATTTCTAGCCCGGGATCGACTTATCGCGGCACTCACGACCGGAACCGTCGTCGTGGAAGCTGGATGGCGGTCGGGAGCTATCAATACCGCGTCCTGGGCCAATGCGCTAGGAAGTGCTGTCATGGCTGTCCCCGGGCCAGTGACATCAAGTCGATCGACGGGAACGAATAAGCTGATCCGTGATGGTGAGGCGATCCTGGTGCGCGATGCTGATGACGTCCGAGGCCTTGTCGGGGAACTCGCCCCAGAACCGGAAAGACCAGCCGGGCGCAGCCTGCCGACCGACATCCTGGACGCCACTGAGCTGGCTGTTCACGAGGCGCTCCCCGCTCATGGATCGTGCGGGCTGGATGAGTTAGCGGCGTTGGCCGGGGTGCCTATTGCTCAGTGCTCGGCTGCGTTAACCGTCCTCGAACAACTTGGCATGGCAGCCTGTTGCCTCGACGGCACCTGGTCGGTCACACTGGCAGAAAACCGGAGGTGATGGTTCTCTAGGTTTAGCAGAATGTGCTTGAGGTGAGAGCCACCGAGATAGCCGCCTAGCTGGCCATTACTGCGTAGCACTCGGTGGCACGGGATGAGGATGGGCAGAGGGTTTGACGCACAGGCGTGGCCGACTGCGCGAGACGCATTCGGGTGTTCGATGATGCTCGCTAGTTGGCGGTAGCTGACAGTGTGCCCATAGGGCACTGTCAGCAAACTGGTCAGCACAGTGCGTTGGAAGTCCGTCGTCGCCGAAAGATCCAGTGGTACGGCGAATGAGGTTCGTGATCCTGATAAGTACTCGGTGATCTGTGCGATGGCACGAGAGATGACGTCGCGGCTGCGGTAAGCATGCGGGACGGAAAGCGGCGGTAATAGCGGCGAAGGATCTGTCTCCGTCTTGACGAAGGCGAGCCGGCTGAGGCCATTGGTAGTGGCTGTTATTTCTAATTCACCAATGGCGGTGTCGAAGCGGCGTTGTGACTGTACTGTCATGGCATGAAGCGGGCCGGACACCAGGTGTCCGGCCCGACGTTGATCAGTTCTTCAGTTTGTCAGTGACAGATTGGGCACCGTGTTTAAGGTCAGTCGCCTTGTCCTTGACGTCCTCGACCTTCTGATCCACCTTGCCGCTGGCCTTCTGATCGGCACCCTTGCCTTTGAGATCGTCGTTGTCGGTGAGGTCACCGATCTTCTCCTTGGCAGCACCGATGAGCTCGTTGCTCTTGCTGTTAATCTTATCGCTCAGGCCCACGAGTTGCTCCTTTCGTTAGTCCCAGGGCCGCTGATCAGTCCGGGACATGGTGATATTCTACTGGTTTACCCAAGTCCGCCTCGGGATTTAACTCGAAAGTGATGTGCCAGAACGGCGTTGTTGGTTCGTTTGTTGGAAACCTTGGGCCCTGGGGCGAGCTGAACGGGTGCGGAGGGCAGGGCTGCATCCCACGATTGATCGTGGAATGCAGCCTCAGGTGAGAGCCGACCGGGTCAGCTTACTTGTTGTGGGCATCGATCCAGTCGACGGCAGTTTTGATGACCTGGTCCTTGGTGGGCTCATTGAAGATCTCGTGCATAAGGCCGTGCCACTGAATGATCTTCTTGTCCTTCGAGTTGATGGCGTTGTACCAGTTGACGTCGAAGTAGCTCGGAACGAGGCCGTCATTTTCGCCATGCATTATGAGGGTCGGTGCGTTGAACTCGTGGGCGTTCATGACGTTGTAGACCTCGGCAACACCCATCTGCTCAACGAGTCCGAGACGCATGTAATGGTTGTACAGCGGGTCGCGGTGCCAGTGGTCGAAGCGGACCGCGGGGTCGGAACACAGACCGTAGCCAGGGTAGCCGGGCAGGATGATGTAGGCGGACAGCGGTCCCGATGGCATCCGGATGCTCTTAGGATCTTTGACGGCTGCCTTGATGAGACGTCCGTTGAAACTGGTTAGCTGTGCCATCGGCAGGAGCTGGCTGATTTGCGGTAGGGCGTGGCGGGCAAGGAAGTTCAGGTTATCGGGGGTGATGGTGGTGACTCCCTCGGTGTCCGGACCATCGATGTTGGCGAAGGTTCCACCACCTGTTGAGACGATCCCGGCGACGGAGCCGGGATACATGATTCCGTAGGACTGGACGGCGATGCCACCCATGGAGTGGCCCAACAGAAACACTTTCTTATGGGCGTTCTCTTTGTGGGCGGTGCCAACCATCTGGTGTATGTCGGACTCGATGTTCCACCAGTCGTCAAACTGACCGCGCGGAATGGCGTTGTTGACGTACGGGGCAGCGCTGCGACCATGGCAACGGTTATCGAAGCGGTAGACGCTATAGCCGGCGTTGGTGAGGCTTTTGGTCAGATACTCGTAGTTAGAAGAGTTCTCCATAAGCCCGTGAACCAGAACGATAGCCGCCCTTGGCGTTGGGGACGATGTCCTTGCGGTAGAAAAGTTTGGTTCCGAGCTTGTCGGTGGTTTTGAAATAGCCGCTCGACTTCTGGACTTGATGGGTAGCGGGTGCTGCTGCGGCCGGCTGTGGTCTGGTGTCGGTGGTGGCAAGGGCAGGGGTTGCCATGACGCCGGTCACTGCCATGGTGCTGGCAATTGCCAGTGAGCTGAGTTTGCGTGGGAATGACATCAAGATGCTCCTTTGCGTCGGTTGCGTCGCCTCATCCCTGAAGACGAACGCTTCGAACGTCACACACGATAGGATCCGTGGGGTTCGCTAGTGTCCACTGATCCGCAAGTCTGGGTATTCGCGCGTGGAGATAATTCGCGTCTGGGAGGATGTGCGTCCTCGACGTCGACAACGCCTGGTGTGTAGTTATCTTGGCTTCGCGATGGTCGTCATTAAGCTGCTTAGCGATATTCTGACGGTTGATGTGACGGTCTGTAGTGGGGCCTACATATGCGTCCGCGGGCAGGAACAGGTTGTTCTTGTTTTGTGCCCTTATCGCGTTCACTCGCGCGTTTGTTTTCGAGGTTACAGGTCGCCAGCTACAGGAGTTTCAGTCGGAGTCATCCGTAGGGAAACGAGAGACGGCTTTACGAAACTTTGCGTGGTTGATAACTTCGACAATCTGACCGCGTTAGCCGCAGAGATCACCCGCTGTAGCGTGAGTGGGAATACTAGAAGCCGGATGAATTAGCCTCGAGTATTTTCTTACCTCGGGTATTCTCCTGCATTGCACTAGTGGGGAGAGGCTTTTGGCCCGTTGGGGGGTTCGGTGAATCTTCTGGGTGCTTCTATGCCCGTGTCGTTGTCAGTTGCGGTGTAAATCGCTTTGAGGCGTGACGAGACGGCTTCGCGGTTACCGCAAGCCATGAACCGTGTCGCAACCTAGACCCGATAGACCCCACGTCTCTACGAGAGATTCTCGCCAGGTCGCGTCCGGCAACCCACCACGGCCGACGATCAAGACATTCACCTACACCTGGTTTGACAAGTTCAGTGCACACGTGAGCCCAGTACGAGACCCTCGCTACCTACTTTCGTCCCCAGACTCCCAGCACAAGCTAGACACCGTCCATGCCCACGCCCACAGCACTATCCACCGCCCTAGACCTCATCCACGTAGATGCCCAGGCACCACTCAGCGGCCGGTTCTGCCAGGCCACCACCAGTCGGCTCAACCTCGCCACAACCACTCCTCGCAACCAACCCACCCCAAGCCCCCCACGCTCAAAACACCTCACCAAACCCAGCAACCCCACATCGAAGTCAACCATGTACAAGCCACAGACACCACCATGTCCCCTCACCAACCATGACAACCCGGCACACAACCAACTGGACACCCCCAGGTGATCGATCGTGGTCGCGGATCCAGAGGGCATGCTTCAGGGCGTCCAATGTGAGCGGGGTGGCTACCCGTGTGGTGGCCCCCTGGTCCACAATGCGGCGGAGGAACGCGTCGACGACGAACGCGATGTAAACCGTCCCTGACTACGTCGAGATAGAGGTGAAATCGGTAGCCCAGAGTCGATCCGGACGTGCCGCCCAGAACTGCCTGCTGCCGCTGTCAGCGGGTCTTGGTGTCCTCGTCAGAGGGTACGGGCTTGGACTTTCGACGCCGTGGCCCCCTGCCAGCTTTGAGATCGGTAGAGGCGTTCGATCTTGCAGCGAGCAGCATCATAGCTTTGCTCGCGCAGGGACAGCCACCTCTTCCGTGCCCCGAGCCTGGTGAGGAACTGGTTCTGCTTTTGTAAGTGACTAGCGCGGTGTCTGCTGATTTGACGACGATCGCGGTGTTCATAGCAAGTACTTGTGGTGATCGTGCAGCTGTGCTCGGACGGCACGCGACAGATTAGCTCGCTCCCGAACCGGTGGTCGTGAGGGTCGAGGGGGTGACGAGCTATGTGGGCGGTGGAGCTCTGCGGTAAAGAAAGCCAAAGCTGCCTTCAAAATCTTGTTCGTTCTGCGAAGCTCCGCGTAACTCCTTGTGCAATCGCTTCAACTCAGCTGGCTGCGACGCTGTCCCCGGCTGAGAGCCTTGGTTGATCCCGGCCTGGCACACTTACCTGCCCAGCCGTTCAGGCAAACCGATTCCAGGTATTCCGCGACGGAGTTGATCGTAGCAGTCCGATGCAGATTCCCTCTCGGACTCCAACACCATCCCAACGGCTCGTTCTTCTTAACTCCGGGGAGCACTCCGGCACACGTGGCATGAGAGTGATCCTTTCAACGAATTCACTCTCCGAATACGCCAGCATCTCAATGTGCGCCGAGACTGACCTGAGATCAGCCCTGTGACAGCCGGCGAACCCAAGTGGCCTGCTGATTGGTGACTGGTGTGTTTCTGATGCGACCACTGTGCTGTTTGCTCGGACCGGTACGACCGCCATGTTCACGACTGGACTGTCAGCTACCCTGGCCGATACGGATCGAACGTGGCATCGATCGTGCGATGGATACCGCGAATGGTGCCCGGTTTCTCTGACTGACGCCGGTGAGGCACGGCCCAATCGGGCCGGGATGTGCCGAGTATCGACCTGCTAATCTTTACCTTGCTTGATGAGGATTCGTTCACGCAACGACAGGGGCAAACATCTGGTCTGCGTCCATCTCACGACCGGTAAGGCGCCGGAGAGGGGAAGGTGCGGACAGATGACGGCCTCGCCTTCCCGGTCGTCGGTGGCCGGGTATGTTCTCGGGTATGTTTTAAGGGAACAGCGATTCCGAGCTGGCGATCCCTTCGGTGACGGTGACAAGCGTTTTCGTGGGCACTTGAATCTGGATCGGCATCGGGGCTGACACCCACCTTGGTAGGAACTTGTCGATACCAGTGTAGGCGGCCACGGCGTTAAAGGCCTCATCATCGTGGGTGACCGGCCATAGCGAGTCCCCATCTGCGAGTGCGTGGTGGACATCGATAATGCCGCCGAGGGTGGGATTGGTCCCATGATGACTACCGACGACGAAGGCGACGACCCTGTGCGGGTCTCGCGGACGAGCATGACACGACCTCAACCAGTCCGCGACATGGATTTGTCCCAACGGCTCCGTGAAGAATCGGTGTTTCGGGGGTCTTGATAATGGATCCCTTGCGCACCATCTGATCGCACAGATACCTCGTTATGGCTCCACTGCAGCGGGGCCGACGCGCTTAGTGCGCGAACTGCAAACTGATCTTGCCGGCGTCGTATTTTCCGGCTATGAAGCCTTCAAATGCCCGGGCTGTCTCCTCGCCTCTCAACCCACTCGAATAACAGGGACCTGATGGCTGGAACTGCCACAGCCCGGCCATGATTCCGGTGGAATCCTCGAGGTGCTGGACAACAAGTAGCCATCGTCCAGATTCGCCCACCTTGCCCCAGCACACCCGGGCTTGATCAGACCAGGTGCCAAGCATCGCTCCACCTTGTACTGACGTACGCTGCTAGCAACCAAGGACAAGATGCTTAACCGGCGAGAGCAACAGCACTCCGACAACCCCTGGACAATCCCACCTTGCAATACGAAAAATTCCCGACCAAGAATACCTGGTCGGGAACCAATCCCGCAGTGTCCGAGAGAGGACTTGAACCTCCACAGCCTTAATCGGCCACTAGCACCTCAAGCTAGCGCGTCTACCAATTCCGCCACCCGGACTCGGGCCACCGGCCCTGCGCTACCGCGCCGCACCGGACAAGCACAGAACTATAGTCAGCGTTCGACTCGCAACGCAAATCAGCGTCTATTGAGCGCCCCGATTGCAGATGACAACCCTCCCCAGTGACACAATCGCGACATGTCAGATCTCTTCAGCATGACCTTCGAGGACCTTGTCGATGGGCCAGATTGCCCGCAGGCCGAGGTTATCGATATCTGCTCGCGGATGATCCAGATCGACTCGCAGAACTTCGGCCCGCAGGACGCCCGGGGCGAGATCGAAATGTGTCACTACGTAACCACACTCCTCAACGACATCGACGTCGACGTGACCATCCACGAATCCGAACCCGGCCGTGCCACCCTGGTCGCCGAGTGGGCGCCGAACGGTACCGACATGACTCGCCCCGCCTTGTTGCTGCACGGCCACAGCGACACCGTCCCCTTCGAGGCCGCTGACTGGACCCATCCCCCGTTGTCCGGCGAGATCCACGACGACTGCGTATGGGGCAGGGGAGCCATCGACATGAAGGGGTTTCTAGCGATGGTCCTCTCGGCTATCCGGGCTCGTCAGCGTCGAGGTGAGCTGCCGTCTCGCCCCATCCGCTTCATCATGTTCGCCGATGAGGAAGGCTCAGGGACCCTCGGCTCAACATGGCTCGGCGCCAATCATCCAGAGGCCTTTGATGGCGTCACCGAGGCCATCAGCGAGGTCGGCGGTTTTTCCCTAACGACACCGCAGGGAAAGCGAGTCTACGCCGTGCAATCCGCAGAGAAAGGTCTGTGGTGGTTCCGGATGAGCGTCACCGGAAGCGCAGGGCATGGGTCTATGCGCAACCCAGATAACGCCGTAACCCATGTGCTTGATGCCCTGTCCCGCATCGGCTCCCATCAGTGGCCTGACCTACATCACCCAGTCCAGGAAGAGTTCCTCGACCAGGTCGCTGCCATGTGGGGTCTGACGATTGACCGGGACGACCTCGAATCCAGTCTGTCTCCCATCGGACCTTTGTCGCGCATGGTCGCTGCCTGCTGCGCACACACTGTCACCCCAACGGTGTTATCGGCGGGGTACAAGGTCAACGTCGTTCCGACGCGTGCCAGCGCCGAGGTTGACGCCCGATTCATTCCCGGGGCCGAGGAGGACATGATTTCGACAATCAAGTCATTGGCTGGTCCTGGAATCGACTTCGAAACGATCTCTCTCAAACCGGCAACAGCAGCGCCCTTCAACGGAGCCGCCGTTCACGCAATTCGCCAGGCCATTGATGCTGAGGACCCGGGAGCCGTCGTATTGCCCTACCTCAACTCGGCAGGAACCGACGCCAAAGGGTTCGCGGTCTTGCCTGACGGCCGACGAATCAACTGCTACGGCTGCACACCGCTGAGACTGCCCGCCGACTTCGACTTCATCAGTCTTTTCCACGGAGTCGACGAGCGAGTTCCCGTCGAATCCCTCGTTTTCGGTGCCAAAGTCGTCGATCACATACTGCAGGAGGCCTGACGATGAGTGTCCCACATCAAAAGCTGGAGAACGGTGCAACGGCAACCCTTATCCTGGACGGCCAAGAATACACTTTGTCCGTCCTGACAGGAACCACCGGCGATCGAGTCATCGACATCTCCAACCTTCGCCAACTCACCGGCGGAGTGACAACCTTCGATCCGGCCTTCGCCAACACAGCGTCATGTCGCTCGGCGGTTTCGTGGATCGACGGCGAAAAAGGAGTGCTCACCTATCGCGGCTTACCTATCGAGACCTTGGCTAAGGAACGCGTCTCCTTTGTGGAAACTGCATGGCTATTGATCTTCGGCCACCTACCCACGGAGGCTCAGCGCGACGACTTCCGGAACCGATTGACCGAGTACTCGGCCTTACATCGGTCGATGAACCTTCACTTCAACGCCTTCCCACCTAACGGCCACCCAATGGCGATCATGTCGTCGATGATCAACGCGATGAGCACCCACGACCGTCCGCGAATCACTGACGAGGAGTCCTTCACTGACGCGGCGGCCAAGCTCATGTCCAAAGTAAGGACGATCGCGGCCGCCTCTTACAAGGCGTCAATTGGGGAACCAGCAATATACCCGCGCTATGACCTCAAATATGTCGAAAACTTCATGCACATGATGTTTTCTCTGCCGTACCGCGACTACGAGCCGGATCCGGTGGCGGCGAGGGCTCTCAACCTGTTCTTCGTGCTGCATGCTGATCACGGCCAAAACTGTTCGACCTCGACGGTACGAATGGTTGGGTCCTCAGGCGCCAACCTTTTCACCTCATGCTCAGCCGGAGTATGCGCTCTATGGGGAGACCGCCACGGCGGGGCCAATGTCAACGCTGTGCTCGCACTGCAACGCATCCATGATTCTGGCCTCACCCCACGCCAATACCTGGCGAAGGCCAAGGACTCAGGGGAGAGGATTTCTGGCTTCGGGCACCGCGTCTACCGCAATTGGGACCCCCGAGCGAGAATTTTCCGAAGTGTCGTCGGCCCGCTGCTCGACACCATGCACAAACCCGACCCGCTGCTCGACGTCGCCATGGAGTTAGAAGAAGCTGTCTTGGCTGACGATTACTTCATTGAGCGCAGGCTGTACCCCAACGTGGACTTCTATTCCGGAATCGTTCTGCGCGCGCTCGGCATCCCACTCAACATGTTCACTGTCATGTTCGCCATTGGGCGAATGCCCGGCTGGATCGCCCACTGGAAAGAGGTTTTTGAGGATCCATCGACGAGGATTTCCCGTCCTCGCGAGCTCTACAATGGTCCGGTATCGACTCCGTGGGTGCCACGCGGGGAGCGCTGAACTGTTCGACCTAAGCCTCGTCGCGGGCGAGGTTTGGTCCTCCGGTGATGTCGTCGAGGGCTGAGGTGATCTCCTTGGGAAGAACAACCTCGTCAACCCCGAGTAACTCCTCGAGCTGTGAGGTGGTCCGCGGCCCGACGAGGGCCGAAGCCACGACAGGAGCGTCACGCACCCATGCCAGCGCGATCTGCGGAACCGTCGCTCCCAGCCCGTCAGCTGCCCTCACAATGGCCTCAACGACAGCGCTGGACTTGCGCGTCAGGTAAGGCTGCACGAACCATGACAGGCGATCAGAACCGCCCCGGGAGTCCTTCGGAGTTCCGTGTCGATACCGGCCTCCTAGCACGCCGCGCCCTAGCGCTGACCAAGCCAACAGCCCCATTCCGTGGTGCTGGGCCGAAGGAGCGACCTCGATTTCTGCGCGACGGGCCAGCAACGAATACTCCACTTGGTTACTAACGAGGGGAGTCCGTGCTTCGGTTACCCGCTGCCAAGTTGCCGCCGTGGCGGATTGCCAGCCCACGAAGTTGGAGACCCCAACATATCGGGCCATTCCCGATCTCACGGCGTGGTCAAGTGCCGCGCAGGTTTCCTCAATGGGGGCATCTCCCCAGGCATGAACCTGCCAGAGATCGACGTGATCGGTATGAAGACGGCGCAAGGACCCTTCGAGGTCCCGCAGCAGCGCACTACGTGAGGTATCAACGACTCTCTTATTGCCTTCGACGATGAATCCCGCCTTAGTGGCGATGACGACGTCGTCTCGACTGATGTCGGTATGAATGAGTTTTCCGATGAGTTGCTCGGCGAATCCACCTCCATATGCCGGTGCGGTATCGACGAGATTGCCACCGGCGTCAATGAAGCGACGAACCATCGAGCGAGCCTCACGGGCATCGGTTTGTCCGCCCCATGTTAGGGATCCCAGCCCAATGGCAGACACCTTGAGGCCGCTGGCCCCGACGGTTCTCATGCGCATGTGCATCCTCCTCGTCCAGATCACCCTAACGGAGGACCCTCAAGCCGACGTTGAGCCAAGCCCGCTCCTCTTGCACACCAGGTCTACGCAATACAGACCTCATGGCTCACCTTCTCCTCATCCGCCGCGGACGCACTAAGGCCAACGCGAACGGCACCCTCGCCGGTTTCTCATGTCCGTCAGACAGCGGAGATGGTTATCAAGGAAACCGGTTGGGCATGTCCGGTCCATATTGATGCGGATCTTGTTGAGTGTGACTACGGGAGCTGGTCCGGGCGATCCTTGATGGGTCTCACAAACGAGCCGGGATGGCGTGCCGACGTCGACAACCTGCCAGAGGTCGTGTTTCCCAACGGCGCCCCGACGAGCCTGCTGTGGTGGCATCGAGTGCTGGACAGCACCTTGGTGGCGACGCTCAGTGAGACAGTAGCCAACCTACGCATCTCGATCACGTGGCTAGGGTGGGGACTATGACTCGTCGTACCTTCCGACTCGAACGACCCGAACGCGTGGTGGTCGGCACCGTGGGTCAGCCGGGAGCTCGTGTTTTTCATCTGCAAGTCCGTGAGGGGCTCCAGCTCGTGACGGTCCGTTGTGAAAAGGTCCAGATCAACCAGCTTGCCCTCCAAATGGACAGGATCTTGGACGGTCTTGCCACTCACGTTGCGGATGTATTCGTCCCACCGTCAGTTGACAACCCAGACGATTTGAATCCTCTCGATGCACCACTTGAGGAAGAATTCACCGTTGGAACGATGGCGATGGCTTTTGACGATGAAACCAAGCGCATCGAGGTCGAGATGTACGCCGTCAGCGATGACGAACTTATGATCGATGGTCCCGCGATGCTGCTGACGACCCTTCCCGAGGCGGCTCCAGATTCTCTGGAAATCCTCATGACGACGTCCCAAGCCCGCCAGTTCGTTGCGAGGTGTCGCGTCGTCGTCGCATCCGGGCGCCAATACTGCCCATACTGTTCCCACCAGATTCTCTCGGCCAAAGGCCACCTGTGCCCGCGGTCGAATGGTTATCGCAGACCACTAGTGTGATGAGCGCGACAAATCCCTGGAATTTGCCATCTGCTCCCGGGCCGAGAGCTCCATGGCGCGTCGAAGGGGCGTTGCCTGGTTCCAGTAACGGTGCGTTGTTGGTGTGTGATGCTGACCTTCGACTGTGGGTGTATAAACCAGTAGCCTATGAGCATCATCTCCATGATTTCCCGTCAGGCACCCTCGCCAGACGGGAGGTGGCGGCACATCTTTTGTCCCAGGTGATGGGTATCTGTCTCGTGCCGTTGACGGTTCTTGTCAACGATGGGCCGCAAGGGCCTGGGTCGATGCAGCGTTGGATCGACGACGACGTTGAGAATCCTCTGGTGCGTGCGGACGTCACTGAGCGTCTTCCACCGCATTGGCACGGGTTTCTGCTGGGGGTCGACGAGGATGACCGCGAGATTGGGCTTGCGCATTCTCCTCACCCGGCGCTGCGTGCACTGGCTCTTTTTGACGCCGTTGCGAACAATGCTGACCGCAAGGGTGGGCATGTGTTAGTCGGTCCGGATCCTGATCTCGGTGGTACTGCCCAGGTGTGGGCGGTCGATAATGGCTTGGTCTTTCACACGGATCCCAAGCTCCGAACGGTGCTGTGGGGGTGGGCCGGTCAGCCGTTGGAGCCTGTCGAGGAGATGATGCTCGACGAGATCCTCAACATTGCTGACGTTGATTTCGAAGGTCTCATCACCTCAGATGAGATTGACGCGGTGAGGCAGCGCGCCCAAGGTCTTCTGGAGTTTGGTGCTTTCCCCGGCCCCAGTGGATTGAGGCCTGCCTTGCCGTGGCCTCCGATATGATGCGACGTCCCGTTGTCGATCTGCGAGAATAGGGCGGCCACTTGTGGGTGGTCGGAAAGGTGTGTGCTGTGTCTGACATTCTCAAGTCCCTGCTTAATGCCCAGCTTGATGTGGGACTGGGAAAACCGATCCTGTGGCGTGAGATCGTGGGAAATCTTTTCGGACTTGCCTCGGCCCTCGGTGGTGCTCGACGTCGAATATGGGCTTGGCCAGTTGGGATCATCGGCAACGTCATCCTTTTTACGGTTTTTCTCGGTGGGGTGTTTCATACTCCGCAGGACCTCAACTTGTGGGGCCAGGCCGGGCGTCAGATCTTTTTCCTTGCGACAAGCGCTTATGGGTGGGTGGTCTGGGCGGCGACTCGGCGCAATAATGGCGCGTCCCAGGTGGCTGTTCACCCTCGCTGGGCCACTCGTAGAGAACGGGTTCTGGGGCTGACTGCTGCCGTCATCATGTTGGTTGTCTTCTATTTCGCTCTCAAAGCCCTGGGATCTTGGGGGCCGCTGTCGGATTCGTGGATTCTCACCGGATCGATCCTTGCGACCTGGGGGATGGCACGAGGCTGGAACGAGTTCTGGTTCATATGGATTGCCGTCGATATCGTCGGCGTCCCACTCCTGGCTACGGCCCGGTACTACCCGAGCGCATTCATGTACGTCTTTTATGGAGCCTTCTGCCTCTGCGGATTCGTGACGTGGTGGCGTGCCCAGCGCGCGGCCACGAACGGCACCCGCCACTGATGTGAGGGGAACAGCGGTCCGTCACGTGGGCCCACCGGCGACGATGTTTGGGCAGTCGGTAGCCTGGCACGTGTGAGCAAGACATTCGAGGAACTCTTCGCCGAGCTGTCCGCTAAGGCACAGACCCGTCCTGCAAGTTCGGGAACCGTCGAAGAGCTCGACCGTGGAGTGCATGCCATCGGTAAGAAGATCGTGGAGGAAGCCTCCGAGGTGTGGATGGCAGCCGAGTACGAAAGTAGGGAGCGACTGGCTGAAGAGATCAGCCAGGAGATCTATCACCTCCAGGTCATGATGATTAAGCAGGGCCTGACCCTCGACGACGTATACAAGCATCTGTAAATTCCCGGACGTACCCGATCTATCATCGGTATCCCTGATATTTCCTGAGGAGACTTAATGCCCGACCTGCTGCGCGTCGCCGTGCCGAATAAAGGTGCTCTTTCGGAGGCAGCATCTTCCCTGCTTACCGAGGCTGGCTACCGCCAGCGCACAGATCGTAAAGATCTCACCTTGGTTGACGAGGCTAACGGAGTGGAATTCTTCTATTTGAGGCCTCGCGATATTGCGGTGTACGTGGGGGAGGGGACGCTGGACATTGGCATTACCGGACGGGACCTCTTACTTGATTCCAAGGCAGATGCCGCCGAGATCAAGGGGCTGGGGTTTGGTCATTCGCGCTTCCGTTTCGCCGCCCCGAAGAGCCCGAAAAACACCATTGAAGGGCTAGCGGGGAAACGGATCGCCACCTCTTACCCCGGCCTTTTGGGTGCTTTTCTGACAGAGCGGGGGATTAATGCTCACCTCATCTACCTGGATGGTGCAGTTGAGTCGTCGATCCGACTCGGAGTTGCTGACGCGATTGCTGACGTCGTCGAGACTGGGACAACATTGCGCAGGGCTGGTCTTGAGGTTTTTGGGGACGTCATTTTGGAGTCTGAAGCCGTGCTGATTCAGCGCCGGGACTTTTCTGGTAGCACAACATTTGATCATTTTATACGTCGTATTGATGGTGTGAGTGTCGCTCGTAGCTACGTCATGGTCGATTACGACGTTCCCGCTGAAGCTCTTGATGCCGCCACCGCCCTGACACCAGGACTCGAGGCTCCCACAGTGTCGCCGTTGTCCAAGGATGGCTGGTACGCCGTGCGAGCCATGGTGCCGCGCACGGCAGTGCAAGGTCTTATGGACCAGCTATGGGATGCTGGCGCCCGAGCGATCTTGTCGACGGAGCTATCTGCGTGTCGCTTGTAACCAGATATCCGTCTGTAACCGGAGCCTGAATTTAGGGGACGGCAGTGTCGGGGACGAGGAATCATTCAATCCCGCGCTTGCGCAGGATCTCTTCCAGCTCGGCGTCTTCGTCCTTATCGGCAGCCGAGGCCGAGGTTTTCGAGTGGGCTGTGGGCTTTGACATGCGTACCGGCGCGTCGGTTGGGGTTCGCTGAGTCCCCGAGGCAGCCTGCGAGGGGGTCGCACCCGGAGTAACACCGGGTGTCGGGCTTCCTGTGGGATTGGGGGCCGAAATACCTGTCGAGCGAGAGCTCTTGCCCTGCGAGGCGCTGCGCGCCTGCTTACGGTCAATATGGTCTTGGCGACGTTGGCGTCCCGTCTCTCGGTCGACCGGCGACATGAACCCAGCCGCAAACCAGGCGACGAGGCCCACAGCGATAGCGATGACGCCGATCCACGTCGTCGTTGTCATAGCCGTTCCAGCGAACCAATCCACGACGAGGTGGATAGCCCGGACGAGAAGTCGCATCAGACCGGTTAGTACCAGACCAACAGGAATGAGTGCCAGGCCCAGTCCGCGCAGCATGGCGCGCGAGGAGCGCCGGGAGAACCACCCCGACAAGGCCCATAGCAGTGGCAGGATGACCAGCACAATGGTGACGACGGCAACGACGGTCGTTTCGCTCATACCTCCACTGTTTCACACCCAGGGGGCACTTGGACTCTGAGGCTCGCTGACCTGGGCGTTCGGTATCTACGAGTAGTGTTCTTTAGGTGTCAGCTCCACTAATTCCGATCGGCGGCGACATGGGAGACGCCGATCCTAAAGTGCGCGCTGCCCTGGCCTCCTGCCTCACCGACGATGCGGCTGCCTACCGAACGTCACATACCTTGAAGCGATATCCATTTTGTGTGCGGATGCACGCCTATTCATGCCAGTGATGGCAAATAAGGAAGGGGAGCTCGGCGCGGTGAAGCTCACCAACGAGCACGGAAACACCGCTCTGTTGGCATTCACCGGGATCGATTCTCTCACAGCGTGGGACTCGCGAGCTCGTCCGGTTCCGGGACCTCTCCCAGACCTTGCAGCCACCGTTGCCGAGGTGGGAGCTGAGGCCCTCCTCATCGACGTTGCTGGTCCGGCTCCATTTGTCATCGGAGCTGATGTCCTCAAGCCCATCGAGGATGGAGCACACCTTGTGAAACTTAATGATGGTTGGGGATGGATGCACAGCGTGGGTGTCTCGTGACCCGGTCAGCTTTGCCTGCCGTCATCTCGCTACCCTCAACCGTCATTTGTGATGCCGTCATCTTTTGCCGTAACATGGGTGAAGCGATCAGTACAAAACTGGTTTTGCGTAAGCGGGGGCCTGACCTCCCACCTAGGCGGATTATGTTCGGCGGGTCATGATGAGCTTCGTTAGTTCGTCTGGATGTGTGCGCATCCGCATGTGTCAGGTCTTCGCGCGTTCGCGAAGGCCTTTTTCGTATCCGGATCGTGGAGGCGCAGATGCGCGACATCGAAGAAGACAGACATCCGGGAGGACCCCATCAGTACTGAACCCCGCATCAACGAGCGGATTCGCGTTCCCGAGGTGCGCCTGGTCGGCCCTAATGGCGAACAGGTCGGCATCGTCAGGGTCGAGCAGGCATTGCAACTTGCCCGCGAGCAGGACCTCGACCTCGTCGAGGTGGCTCCGCAGGCCCGGCCCCCTGTCGTCAAGCTCATGGACTACGGCAAGTTCAAGTACGAGGCGGCTCAGAAGGCCCGGGAGTCACGACGCAACCAGGCGAACTCCATCATCAAGGAGATGAAGCTTCGTCCGAAGATTGACGACCACGACTACGAGACCAAGAAAGGCCACGTTCTGCGGTTCCTCAAGGCCGGTGACAAGGTCAAGATCACGATTATGTTCCGTGGTCGTGAACAGTCCCGACCGGAGCTTGGTGTCAACCTGCTGCGTCGTCTTGCTGACGATCTGACTGAGTACGCGACCGTTGAGTCTCCTCCCAAGCAGGAGGGACGCAACATGCTTATGATCCTGGCCCCGACTCGTAAGAAAAACCAGGCCAAGGCAGATCAGAAGGCTGAGCGTGACCGTCGCGCCGCCGAGCGCGCCGAGGCTGCTGAGGCTGATAAGGCCTACGAGGCTGCCCAGCGGGCTGCTGCAGGCACTGCAAAGAAAAAGAAGAAGGGTCCGGCCGACAATATGGACCCCGACATCGACCTCTGAGCGTTGCTCAGAACCAGGTGATCCGGTTCCCACCGGTGAGCCAGCCCGGGACCTTCCCTCCGGTTCGCGGGACGACATACATGAACGAATGGAGCTATCCATGCCCAAGATGAAGAGCCACTCCGGGACGAAGAAGCGTTTCAAGGTGACCGGCTCGGGCAAGGTCACCGCTCGCAAGGCCGGCAAGCGCCACCTCAACGAGCACAAGTCCTCGCGTGTTACCCGCCGTCTGACTGGCGAGACCGTGCTGTCCAAAGGCGAGGCCGCCAAGGTTAAAAAGCTGCTCGCTGGCCATCCCGGCCGCTGACGAGCGCTGACGTCGTGATTGACGACGTCCCCAAGTCCACTGGGCGGCATCCGCCCCGAACCCCTCACCCGGGACTGACCCGGCAGATCCAAGGAGAATCACTATGGCACGCGTGAAGCGTTCTGTGAATGCCAAGAAGAAGCGTCGCGAGGTCCTCGAGCAGGCCTCCGGTTACCGTGGACAGCGCTCCCGCCTGTACCGCAAGGCCAAGGAGCAGACCCTCCATTCGGCCACCTACTCGTTCCGTGACCGTCGTGCCAAGAAGGGCGACTTCCGCTCGCTGTGGATCCAGCGCATCAATGCTGCTTCCCGCGCCCAGGGCATGACCTACAACCGTTTCATCAACGGTCTGAAGAATGCTGGTGTCGAGGTCGACCGCAAGATGCTCGCCGAACTTGCCGTCTCCGACATTGATGCTTTTAACAGCCTCGTCGAGGTCGCTAAGGCCAACCAGCCACAGAACGCTGCTGCCTGAGGTGGTCATGACCGGCGGGCCGAATGACGACCATTCGGGGTGGGATCGCATCTCGAAAGGGTCATTGCGTTCGGCCCGTCGTCTTTCATCTCGGCGCGGACGCGATGAGTCCGGGCTGTTTCTGGTAGAAGGCTCGCAGGCAGTTCGCGAAGCCCTGGCATGGCCAGGCAAGGTCAATCTGTTGGCGACCTCGGACCCAAGCCGCGATGCCGAGCATATTGAGGCGGCCGAGCACCGTGGCGTTCGAATTGCGGTGCTCACCGACGAAGACGTCAATACGCTCTCCGACACTGTCACCAGCCAGGGAGTCTTCGCAGTGTGTCGCCAGGTCACGCGCCACAAGTTGCCCGACGAGGATGTGCGCCTTGCCGTCATCTGCGCTCAAGTGCGTGATCCCGGAAACGCCGGAACGGTCATCCGCTGCGCTGACGCTTTTGGTGCCGACTGTGTCATCTTGACGCGAGGATCGGTCGATCCACATAACCCCAAGACGGTTCGCTCCTCGGTTGGGTCGATCTTTCACTTGCCCGTCATTGTCGGTGTCGAACTGGCCGACGCAGTTGAGTGGGCCCACCAACGCGAGATGTCCGTACTAGCTGCCGACGGGGGAGGCCACAGCCTTGACGCCGTTGCTCGGTCGGGACGCCTCAAGCGACCCATTGCGTGGTTGATGGGTAACGAGGCGTGGGGTCTTCCCGAGGCCGACCGAGCTTTAGCTGATGAGGTCGTGGGAGTCCCGATGTGGGGGGCTGTCGAGTCTCTCAACCTTTCAACCGCGGCCGCGGTCGTGCTGTACGCCACGGCGAGTGAGCAGCGAGCCTGAGGAGCGCAGGGCAGTCGTCCATCCGGCGTCGATGCCACTAAACTTGTGGACGCTAGTCGTACACGTGCGCCCGAAGCAATCGGGCGTTTTCCAACGTCAACCCATCAGGGGGGAAGGCCCATGAGTGGCCCCAATACGAATTATGACCCGGTCCAGGTAAGCATCCTGGATGCCGACGAGGTCGAGGCCCGGGTGGCCGAGGCTTTGGATGCTATTGCCGGGGCTTCCACTACTGCCGAGCTCAAGCAGGTGCGTATCGCTCATACCGGCGACAGGTCGCCGCTGGCTTTGGCTAATCGCGAAATCGGTGCACTGCCACCCGCTGCCCGGAAGGATGCCGGAAAGCGCATCGGACAGGCTCGGGGCCGGGTCAACCAGGCTCTCAAGGCTCGTCAAGAAGAGCTTGCTAAGACTGAGCTCGAGGCCCGGCTCGCAGCCGAGACCATCGACGTCACATTGCCGGTCGTCACTTCGCCCCAAGGCGCTCCGCACCCGATCACGGCCCTCATCGACGACATCTGCGACGTGTTCACCGCCATGGGTTGGGAAGTTGCCGAAGGTCCCGAGGCTGAATCCGAGTGGTTCAACTTCGACGCTCTCAACCTCGGTCCCGATCACCCGGCTCGTGCTTTGCAAGACACGCTGTGGCTCGACCCGGTTACTGACGGCAAATGCATGCGCACAGCCACCAGCCCGGTGCAGATCCACACTCTGCTAAAGCAGCAGCCTCCGGTGCGCATCATCAGCCCCGGCAAAGTGTTCCGCGCTGATGAGTACGATGCCACTCACCTTCCAGTCTTCCACCAAGTCGAGGGGTTGTGCGTCGATAAAGGCATCACGATGGGCCACCTCAAAGGAACCGTCGATGCCTTTGCCCGCGCCATGTTCGGCGACGTGCGTACTCGTTTCCGCCCGCACTACTTCCCCTTCACTGAGCCCAGCGCTGAGGTTGATTTGGAATGTTTCGTCTGCCATGGGGCCTCGGTTGGCAACCCAGACCGTCCGTGTCGTACGTGTCGTTCCGAGGGTTGGATCGAGTGGGGAGGCTGTGGGATCGTCAACCCGCGGGTGCTGGTCGCCTGCGGTATCGACACTGACGTCTACTCCGGTTTCGCCTTCGGTATGGGCATCGATCGCACGGTGATGTTCCGCAACAATGCCCCCGACTTGCGCGACTTCGTCGAGGGTGACGTCCGATTCAGCTGCTCTCTGACGGGAGGAGCACGATGAAGGTTCCCATGTCTTGGCTACAGGCCTTGGTCAATCTGCCAGATGGCACGACCACCGACGATGTCGTACAGGCGCTGACCAACCACACAGCCACCGTCGAGAAGGTCGAGGTTGTCGGCGGAGAATTGACCGGTCCGCTCGTCATCGGGCACATCCTGTCCTCGGTTCCCGAGCCGCAGAAGAACGGCAAGATCATTAATTGGTGTCGGGTCGACGTTGGGCCTCGCTACAACGCAGAAGGACACCCCAACAACGTCGAGGAGGGGATCGAGGGTCGCGGCATCGTCTGCGGTGCCCCCAACGCCGTTGAAGGCGCCTGGGTTGTCGTGTCCCTGCCGGGTGCCGTGCTCCCTGGCGGATTTGCCATCAGCGCCCGCAAGACATACGGCCACATGTCTGACGGCATGCTGTGCGCTTCCGACGAGTTGGGTATCGGCGTCGACCACACCGGCATCATCACCCTGCCGTCCTCGGTGGAGGGCCATCAGCTCGTTCCCGGCGAGAACGCCCTGCCGATCCTTGGGGTCCCCGAGGAGGTACTGGATGTCGACGTTACCCCGGATATCGGCTACTGCATGTCGATGCGCGGCATCGCCCGCGAGGTGGCGCACGCCATGTCGGTACACTTCCGCGACCCCTACGACGAGGACCCAATCGGTCCGGTACACGGCCCCGTCGCGGTGGACGTCCACTCCGACGACTGCAGCCAGTTCATCGCTGTTCCGGTCAGTGACCTGGCCCCCGACGCCCCAACCCCCAGATTTATCGCCGACCGCATCACCCGTGCCGGGATGCGTCCGATCAACCTGACTGTCGACGTCACCAACTACGTCATGTTGGAGTCCGGTCAGCCGCTTCACGCCTATGACGCCGACAAGGTTAGTGGCACGCTCGTCGTCCGTAATGCCCACGATGGCGAGCACCTCGTGACCCTCGACGACACCGATCGCACCCTCGATCCCGACGACCTGGTTATCGCCGACGACTCGGGTGCCATTGCTCTGGCTGGCGTCATGGGAGGTGCGGCCACCGAGATGACCGCTGAGTCAACGTCGATTATCCTTGAGGGCGCTCACTTCGATCCGATGACGGTGGCTCGTGCCTACCGACGCCACAGGCTCGGGTCGGAGGCGTCTCGTCGCTTTGAGCGGGGCGTCGATCCGGTTTGTGCCCATACCGCAGCCGTTCGGGCCGCGGAACTGCTGGCCCAGTACGGCGGTGCCACTATCGGTGAACCTACCGTCGTTGGTGAGGTCCCCGAGATGCCACGCCAGACGATCAACGCTGACTTACCTAGTCGGATTCTTGGCACGAAGGTGTCAACCGAAGAGGTCATCGAGATCCTGACGCGTTCTGGAGTTAAGGTGACCGCTTTGGGAGACTCCCTCAACCTTGTTGCGCCGAGCTGGCGTCCTGATCTTGTTGATGCCTATGACTACGTCGAGGAGATCGGCCGCAAGATTGGGTTTGACCGTATCGAACCTGTGCTGCCCCCGAGCCTGGGGGCTAGTGGTCTGACGAAGGGCCAGCGGGGCCGTCGTCGGGTGCTGCGTTCAATCGTGGAGGCTGGTTTCGTCGAGCTCATCACCTTGCCGTTCATCGGGGATAAGGATCTCGACGTTCTCGGCATCAGCGGTGACGACACGCGTCACGCGACTGTCAAGCTGGCCAATCCGCTTGACTATACCCACCCCTACCTACGCACGACCTTGTTGCCAGGCTTGTTCCATGCGGTGACGACGAATATGTCGCGGTCCCAGGAGGATCTCGCGGTATTCGAAAGCGGAACTGTCTTCCGCGCCGTCTCCCCGGCTGCGGCGCCGCGCCCCGGTGTTAACGAGCGTCCCGCCGATGACGTCCTTGCCGAGATCCATGCCGCCCTGCCAGCTCAGCCGCGCCTGCTTGCTGCTGTTATCTGTGGTAACTGGTTGCCAGATCGTTGGGACGAACAGTCGGTGAAGGCTGACTGGCGTCACGCTGTGCTGGTCGCCCAGAAGGCTGTCGATGCCCTCGGTGTGACGCTGGTGCGCAAGGCTGACCGTCAGGCCCCATGGCATCCGGGTCGCTGCGCGGCTCTCGCTGTGGATGGGAAGGTCATCGGCCATGCTGGTGAGCTTCACCCCACGGTGGTGTCGAAGGCTGGTCTGCCGCAGCGTACCTGCGCGGTCGAACTCGACCTTGACGCTCTGGTAGCTGCTGCTCCCCACGGTGGTCAGGTCACGGCCATCTCAAGCTTCCCCGTTGCCAAGGAGGATGTTGCCTTGGTCGTTGACGAGTCTGTTGCTGCGGAGGATGTTCGTGAGGCTCTTATCGAGGGCGCAGGGTCATTGCTTGAGTCCGTGGAGCTTTTCGACGTCTACGAGGGTGAGCAGGTGGGTAACAAGCGTAAGTCGCTGGCCTTCAACCTGCGATTGCGGGCTGCCGATCGAACCTTAACCGACGCCGAGGCTGGTGAGGCTCGTAACGCTGCGGTGGCACGGGCTGAGGAAGCCTATGGTGCTCAGTTGAGGTCCTGAGCTTTCCATTGTATATGCACCGCGGGGCCGACACTATGTCGGGCCCCGCGGTGCTTGACACTTGAACAGCTCAGGCGTTCGCTGGAACTTCGGTTCCGATGCCACGATGACGGATCGGAACCGCGTTGGTGGGCAGGTTCGCCGCACGATACGAGTTGACCTCGGTGTGAACCATCGGCTGGCCATCGGCTCCCTCGGGAACGAACCCGCCATCCTCAATCATCTGCAAGTCGACGGCGCCGGCAGCCCCCTCGCTGGTGAGGTAGTCGCCGAGGAAGATCGAGTTGACGACTTCAAGGGCCAGCGGCTGCATGGTGCGGATGTGCTGCTCGCGTCCGGCAGCGGCGCGCACCTCGGAATCGGGGTGAACGAAGCGCACCATGGCTAGGCGCTTGAGGCACCACCGCGGGGTAATGTGCTGGGCTCCACCGGCCAGCGGAGTGCCCTCGAAGGGGAGTAAGAAATTCACCGGTACCGAGTCGACTCCGTGCTCGCGCAGGTCGAAGATGACATCGACGAATTCTTCGTCGGTTTCACCCATTCCGGCGATGACGCCGGAGCAGGGCGACAGACCGTTGCGCTTGAGGACCTCAACGGTGTCCATCCTGTCCTCGTAAGAGTGGGTGCTGCAGATCTCGCCGTAATGGGAGCGAGCGGTATTGGCATTGTGGTTGTAGGCGTCGGCACCAGCTTCCTTGATTGAGGCAGCCTTCTCATCGTTGACGAATCCCAAACAGACACACACCTCGACGTCAGGGTGGTCGGATTTGAGAGAACGCACCATGCCATTGACTCGCTCGACGTCTCGCTGAGACGGGCCATGACCGGATGCCACCATGCAGACACGTCGTGCACCACCGGCAATACCAGCCTCGACAGCGTCATGCACCTTCTGTGGGTCGGCCCAGGAGTACTTCATGATTTCGGCGCGCGATCCCAGACGCTGCGAACAATAGGAGCAGTCTTCGGGGCATAGGCCCGATTTCAAGTTGACGAGGTAGTTGAGGCGAACTCGGTTATCGAAGAAGTGGCGACGAACCTTTCCGGCGGCGGCGATGATCGACATGAGCTCGTCATTACTGCTGCGAAGAACCTCGAGGGCCTCCTCACGGGTGATGGACTCCCCGCTCAGGCCGCGCTCGGTCATATCGGCTAGATTCAGCAATGCTCTGGTCCTTCCGAGACTGGAGACGTCCTGAACACTGTTCAGGATTGAACGGGGTTCAATGTAGTCCATGAGGCAGCGCCAATGTGGGCCACCCCCGGAAATGGTGTCGTCGTCAAGGGGAGTCACAGTGAGCCTGACGAAACCGGACGTTGTTCGGGCAGGAGTAGAGATTCTTGACGCCTACGGACTTGGGGACCTGTCTATGCGACGTGTGGCTGAGCGTCTTGGAGTCAAGGCTGGCGCGCTCTACTGGCACGTTGCCAATAAGCAGAGCTTGCTGGCTGCAGTGAGCGACGAGATCCTCGCTGCTGACGGAGGCCCAACGGCAGTTCCGTCTCAGGATACTGAACTTGCCAACGGGGTGAACGAATGGGCGCAATGTTTTAGAGCGACCCTTCGTGCCCACCGTGACGGCGCTGAACTCGTCGCATCAACGATCTCGGTTGGGCTAGGAGAGATTGATCCAACCGTGGGTCTGCGCCAATTCATAGAGCGTCAGGGGTTTTCTGGCAATCGTGCGGATTCGGTTTGCCGGGCCTTGGTGCACTTGGTGCTCGGGCACACGATGGAGGAGCAAACCCGTACGCAGTTGCATGACCTTGGTGTGCTGAGCGAGATTGATTCGGCTAGACAAGATGACGACTTTGACCTTGCCCTGGCTATTTTCGTTGCCGGTCTTAACTCTTTATTGTGACCTAGCAAGTGGACTTCTCGGTCTACCATGATGCATACTTATGTAGTAACGGGAATGTTTAGTAGGCGCTCATGCTGAAGCGTAACCGAGGGGGTTTCATGAGTGAGGGGCACTCTGCACCAACCTCACGTGCGGCGCGGCATGCCCGGATTCGCGCCTTAATTGAGGAAGGGCGAATTTCTTCCCAAGCTGAGTTGGGAGAGATCCTTGCCTCCGAGGGCTTCGTGGCCTCACAGGGTACTTTGTCACGTGATCTCGTCGAGATCGGTGCTGTGCGTGGACGTGATCATACGGGAAACCCGTGCTACTCGATTCCTGAAAGTGAGCACCCTTCCGATGTGACGACAGGATCACCGGCGTGGGCCAAGCTGGCAAGGATGACTAAGGAACTGTGTGCTGGGGTGCGGAACAACGAGTACCTCGTTGTTCTCAAGACGCCACCTGGTGCAGCCCAGTATTACGGATCTGCCATCGATAAGGCGGGTCTGGACATCGTGCTGGGGACGGTTGCTGGAGACGACACCATTGCGTTGATGTGTGCTACCGGTGTGGATGCGGGAGAGGTTGCGGATGCCTTCTCGCAGATGGCCGTGACGGGCGTACCGGCTGAGATTCTGTCGAGGTCGGTGCGTGAGGAGTTCGCTTGAACATACTGACGGCCTGGATAGGCCAATCGTTAGACTTACGGTCAGTCGGCCTCGCACGAGGTCGTTGACGAGAGGAAAGTGACGTGTCGGATCTGTTGGACGACCTAGAGTGGAGGGGCTTCATCGCCGATTCCACCGACCGTGAGGCACTGAAGGCCGAGTTTGCCCAAGGACCCGTCACTTTTTATGTGGGCTTTGATCCAACCGCTAAGAGCCTCCATATCGGCCATCTCGTCCAGCTGATGCTGGTGCGAGCCCTCCAGGAGCGCGGCCATAGGCCGTTGCTCCTCGTAGGCGGGGCGACTGGCCTTATCGGTGATCCGAAGATGACCGGTGAGCGCCGGATGAACGATCGCGAAGTCGTTGCTGGGTGGGTCGAGTCCATTAAGGATCAGGTAAGCAAGTACGTCGACACGGATGGCCCGAATGCTGCTCGGATCGTCAATAACTACGACTGGACAGCTGAGTACACGGCTCTGAACTTCCTACGCGACGTCGGTAAACACTTTTCGGTCAATCGGATGCTGGCCCGCGACGTCGTAGCCCGGCGGTTGGAAAGCGGCATCTCATACACCGAGTTCAGCTACGTCCTACTGCAATCGCTGGACTTTTACGAACTCCATAAACGCTACGGCTGCACTTTGCAGACGGGGGCTCAGGATCAATGGGGCAACATTACCGCCGGTGCTGAGTTCATCCGCAGGACTACCGGTGACGTTGTCCATGGGTTGGTGACCCCATTGCTTACCAAGGCTGACGGCACCAAGTACGGCAAGACAGAGTCTGGGACGGTGTGGGTGGATCCTGAGCTGACGAGCGCCTATGCCTTCCATCAGTTTTTCCTCAATGCGGAGGACTCGAAGGTCATTGAGTACCTCAAGATTTTCAGCCCCCGTTCTCGGGAGGAGATCGAGGAACTTGCCCGTAGGACCGAGGAGGAGCCCTGGCGCAGAGCGGCTCAGCGTTGCCTTGCTGACGACTTGACCGATCTGGTCCATGGCGTCGACCAGCGCAAAGCGGCTGAGGCTGCAGCTCAGGCCATCTTCGGATGCGGTGAGTTGGGTGACCTTGACGAGCGGACGGTCCTGTCTCTGGCTGACGAGCTCGATGCCGCTCATTGCGATGGAGGCGAATATCCAACAGTGGTTGACGCGATGGTTGCTGCTGGTGTGGTCGACACAAAGTCAGCGGGCAAGCGTGCCGTCACCGAAGGGGGCGCCTACCTCAACAATGCGAAGGTCACTGAACCTGATCAGCGTTTGACTGACGACGACTTCCTCTGTGGCCGTGTCGCCTTGGTTCGGCGTGGAAAGAAAACAGTGGGTGCTCTGATCCGCTGAGTTATCTTGAGCATGATCTGCCCGGGGCCGCTAGCTAGTGGCCCCGGGCTTTCTATGTGCGGTGATGTGCGCCAGGGGAGAGACGATGGCCAACGGAGCTGGATTTGCGTTGGTGGTGGGGTGTGTGTAATGTTTGGCGGGCCGTCGGGGGCTGCTTGGAGTGGTTTGAGTGGTTCTGGGTGGTGGCTGGTTCTGCTGGTTGGCTTTCGGGATTGCGGTTTTGTGGTTTCGGGGTTGGTGTGGTAGGGTTGGTCGGGTCGCCTTGTGATGG
>ERZ1023183.5-NODE-5-length-131898-cov-10.500740_pt1 | contig 131898 bp, 135 predicted proteins | sample MGYA00521095_ERZ1023183 | MGnify/ENA primary metagenome ERZ1023183 (study PRJEB32759, sample SAMN07749889) | skin metagenome | biome: transportation; feature: city; material: polyester macromolecule | host: Homo sapiens | place: Hong Kong:TW line | collected... | reverse complement strand
GACGCCGAGACCACCCGGGTCATCCGGACGGGGGCCTCCCGCGTGGATGCCGATGCCAACCCCACTGAAGTCATCAAGCCCAGTGATTCGGCGGACTCGGAGCGCACCAGTGTCATTGACGACAACGTTTTCCGTCCTGGCTCCGAGACGACTCGCGTTGTGGACGATCGCGAGTTTGAGGAGGAGCGCCGCCGTCGCGAACTGGCCGAGCAGCGTGCCCGTGAGCGTGCTGACCGTCAGGCCATCGAGGCCGAGCGTCAGCGTCGTGCCGCCCATGCCGCGCCCGAGCCGGATCCGGAGCCGATTGCTGAACCAGCCCCCAAGCGCACCACCGACAAGGCCGTGGCATCCCTAGGCCTGTTCCTGTTCCGCCTCGTCGTAGGCGCGATTCTTGGGGTTCACGGATTCCAGCACCTCACCCAGCGAGACCTCACCTTGCGCGCGGTGCAGACCCTTCCTCTGCCCAGCGGATACGCCCAGACCGGCGTGTGGGTGTTGGGTATCTGCGAGTGCATTGCCGCGGTGTGCATCATCCTTGGCTTGTTTACCCGCGTCGCGGGAGTCGGCGTCATCGCGATCATGGTGCTGGCGTTGACCTTCATCTTCTGGGGCAATTTTGCCATCTTCAAGACAATGGGCTTTAAGGGAGAGCTGGAGCTGTTGCTGGCTGGATGCGGCGTGCTGTTGCTCTTCCTAGGGGGCGGCGGATGGTCTATTGACGCCGCCTACCGGCGTAGCCGTGCCGCTGCCAAGGCAGAGGAGGTCGGCTACTGAGCCGAGTCGCAGCGGTCGCCTTCCGCGAATACGGTCAACTTTTCCACCTCGACGTCGGGGCCCTCGACGTCGAGGTGGGTTCATGGTTGCTGTATCCCACCCCAGACGGGCCACTGGTATGCCGGTGCGTGTGGGGTCCTGAAGAAGTCGATCTCGACGGGGCGTTACCGAGGTGTCCCGGGACGGCCGACGATGCCGCGGTTGCCGCTGCAGCGCATAATCGACGCACCCGAACTGAGATCTTCGAAACCGCTCGGCGCACCGTCGAGGATGTGGGAGTCGACATGGAGGTATTGGCGATCGACCTTGTCGAGTCCGGCGATAGCCGTCTCATCGCGGTGTATTTCCGTGCCCCACACCGAGTGGAGTTTGCCGCCATCGTTGAGCCCCTCGCCCGGCGGCTACGCGCCAGAATCGACCTGCGTCAGCTTCGTGGCCGCGATACGGCTCGGGTCGTCGGTGGTGTCGGAGTGTGCGGTCATCCGCTGTGCTGTTCGACCTTCCTGCCCGAGCCGTTGCTGGTGCCTAATCGCCTTGTCAGCGAGCAAGGGATGGCTGCTAACCCCTTGGCAGTGACCGGCGCATGCGGCAAACTCATGTGCTGCCTGCGCTACGAGTCGCCTTATTACGCTGACTTCGAGGCTGTCCTCGGAGAGGCCAGCGTCCCGGATGGCCCGGGATGCCCGCTGGCGTCGGCGTGTTCTCACAGGCGGCACCAGGAGCACTAAGACGCCTGACCCGGGAGGGACTCAATGACACGACACGATTCGCGACGACGGATGATTGCCGCAGCCTTGGTTGCTAGCTCCCTGTTCGCCGTCACCGCATGTACCGCCGGGGAAGCTGAGCCTACCCAGTCGGCTTCGGCGAGTCGGCAGCCTGCGGCGGATAAACCAAGCGCTTCGCCATCGGTGACAGCTTCGATCGCACCTGCCCAGGGTAAGGCTGATGCCAATCCGCCGGTAGCCTTCTTTGACCCGAAAGCGCACGCTTTCATGGAGGGCCCGCAGAGCCCTGATCGGCAGACCATGCACCCAGCTGGGGACAACAAACTCTTTAGTAAGGCACCTGCGGGTAAAGGAATGAAGCGGTACCTGTCGCGCAAGATTTCGTGGCACAGGTGCGGAGAGTTCCAGTGCTCAGACATCCCGGTGCCGTTGGACTGGGATGACCCGGATGGTCCAGCACTCACCTTGGCACTCAAGCGCAAATCGGCCAAAGGCGCTGCCAAGAAGGCCACCCTCTTCATCAATCCTGGAGGCCCGGGGGGTTCCGGCCAGGAAATGGTGGATTCCTTCCAGTCATCAGCCTTCCCCGGCCATGACGTCATTGGGTGGGATCTGCGCGGTACGGGGGCGTCGACTCACGTCGACTGCGGCCCGGCGAAGACGATGGATAACCTGTTCAACCTGGATGCATCCCCCGACGACGAGGCCGAGTGGAATGCGCTTATCCGCGGCACCAGGAATTTTGCGCGTAATTGCCGAGCGCACTCGGGACGGCTGCTGGACCACGTTTCGACGATCGACACCGCTCGTGACCTCGACTACTTGAGGTATCTGGTGGGCGATAAAAAGCTCGATTACCTCGGCATCTCGTATGGCACATTCCTCGGAGCTACATACGCCGAGCTGTATCCTGGTCGGGTCGGACGCATGGTGCTGGACTCGACGGTGAACATCACGAATCACGACACCGTCAGCCAGGTGGTTGGATTCGATCGAGCATTTGGTGATTTCGCGAAGTGGTGTGCCAAACGGGGAAAGCAGTGCGCATTGGGAACGAGCGAGGCGCAGATTCGCAAAGCAACGTTGAATTTCTTAAACCGTCTCGATGCACACCCCTTGAAGGTTGATGGTCGAGAGCTGACGCAGAGCCTGGCGGCCACCGGCATCGCTTTGTTCCTGTATTCGGGCAAGCAGGCCTACTCGTATCTGACTGCTGCCCTCGTCGGAGCCATGAAGGATGGCAATGGCGGCTATCTATTGACGGCTTCCGATTACCTCAACGGCCGCGGAAAAGACGGTCAATGGGAGACGATCGCTTCGGCGTTTCCCGCAATCTCCTGCCTCGACCAAGCGGATTTTGGTCTGAAGCACGCGCGTCAAGAGTGGTCTAAAGAGGTCGCCAAGGCCCCGACATTAGGTAAAGCTTTGGGAGCAACGCCGACCTGTGAGGTATGGACGGCCCGCCCGGCCCGGCAGCTGTACCTGACTGCTCGGGGTGCAGCTCCGATTCTTGTGCTGGGTGCTACCGGTGACCCTGCGACCCCTTATGAGCAGGCCCAATGGATGGCTGACCAGCTGAAGTCTGGCGTGTTGTTGACGTGGCGAGGATCCGGCCACTCCGCGTGGGAACTGGGTAACCAATGTGTCAAGAAGGCTGTTGAAGGGTACGTTAATGATGGAAAAATCCCCGAGGACAACACGGTGTGCTAAATGCAGCTTGCCCTGAGTGATGGGGGCGTGAATCATGCGCGAGCGTCGAGAGGTTTGGGAGGCGTCGTTACCCTTGTCGTCGTGGGGAGGGATTGCTCATGACTCTGGGTCAGCGCCACGCCATCGGCATCGTGATGCGCGTTGTGGGCCTTGCCCTGCTCGCGGGTGTTTTGCTCGCGCTGGAATGGGCGTGGCGCTCACACGCGTGGAACGATCTCAAGGCTGTGGACGGGCGGTGCGTCCTCGTAGGCGCGAGAGTTGACGACGGGCGTGTCCCGACGGTGGGATGCCAGGAAAATGGCGCCCGGTACGTCAAAGACGTTGTCAAGCCTTCATCAAAGTGCCCCGAGGGATTAACCCGGGTGTCGGTACGCCACGAGTTGAGCCACGACACCGGGTACGTTGGGGCTTTGTGTGTGCGCAATCCTTGATCACATACACGCACAGGGACAGCGACGCTATCAGACCCCGGGAAAAATTCCCGGGCTCCCCCATGCGCCGGAACAAGTTAGGAGAGCACCGCTTGACGCAGCACGTCCAGTGGAAGGGCTCCCATCCGCAGCACTTTAGTGTGGAACTCTTTGAGGTCGAAGTTCGGATCCGTGGCCTTCGCTGCCTCGCGTAGCTCCAGCCAGGTCCGCTCGCCGAGCTTGTAGGATGGTGCCTGTCCGGGCCAACCGAAATAACGGTTGACCTCAAAGCGGGCCGAACCTTCCTCCATCAAAACGTGATTATTGAAGAAGGTCCACGCTTTATCCCAATTCCACTCGCCGCCGCCAACCTCGTCTGGGGCTTCGAACTGGCAGTGCAGGCCGATGTCGAGCACGACGCGGGCGGCGCGCATAGACTGCCCGTCAAGCAAGCCCATGAAGTGGCCGGGATCGTCCATGTAGCCCAAATCGGTCATGAGCCACTCAGCGTAGAGGGCCCAACCTTCCCCATAACCTGACGTCCAATAGTTGCGGCGCCAGGAGTTGAGCTCGTCGCGGGCCGCGATGGCCGACGAGGTTTGCAGGTGGTGGCCCGGAGCGCCCTCGTGGTAGACGGTGGTGAGCTCACGCCAGGTGGTGAAGGTGTTGACGCCGTCGGGCGCCGACCACCACATACGGCCGGGACGGGAGAAATCATCGGACGGAGGAGTGTAATAGACGCCGCCGTCGTGGGTGGGAGCAATCATTCCCTCGATGCGACGAGCCTGTGCGGGGACCTCGAAGTGGGCACAGTCCAGAGAAGAGATGGCCTCGTCTGCGCGCTCCTGCATCCAAGCTTTGAGGGCTTCGGTGCCGGTGATCTGGTAGGCGGGGTCAGCGTCGAGGATGGCCATGACCTCCTTGATGCCCGCTCCCGGGCGGATGCGCTCAGCCGTCTCGCGCTGCAACTGTTCGATACGGGCGAGCTCCTGCTTTCCCCATTCGTAGGTTTCAGCGAGATCAACGGTGGCGCCGACGAATTGGCGAGAGGCCAGCCGATAGCGGTCGAGGCCGACGGCGTCGGTAGTGGTAGCCAGCGGGGCAATTTCAGACGAGAGAGTCTCGGCGGCGTGACGGAAATTAGCCTTGGCAGCGTCGATCCCCTCGGCGAGCGCGGTCTTCACAGCGTCGGGTAGGTCACGGGAGGCGGTCCGCTTGAGGTAGTCATCGAAAAACCCACCGTCGGAAGCCCATGCGGTGATCTGTTCGACGAGGAGGTCGACCTGGCGGATGGCCGGCAAAGTCCCGGCGTCGACGGCGGCGCGCTGGCTCTCCAACCAGCCGTCCAGCGCCGGGCCGGTCGCATGAAGGCGATGCGCGATCGTCGAGACCTGGGCGGGAGTCTCGGCCGGCATGGCGTCATAAACCTCACGGATCGCGTGGGCCCCCGACGCGATGCCGTTGAGAGACAGCAGGTCGTACCCCTTGTCATGACTCTCTGCCTCTAAGCCCAGGTTGGAGCGCATCGCGGCGACAGTGATCTGATCAGTGCCGTCGGCGGGCATAGCCTGGTCGAGCCGGTCGAGGGCGTCCATGGTGAGGCGATATTGGGCGTCCAGGCCGTCGGGGGACAGGTCATCGTATTCATCCTGGTTGAGGTCCAGTCCGAGAGCTGTGGCGAGCATGGGGCTGGACTGGACGAGGGCATCCCAGTAGCGGTCGGCAGCTTCGTCGACCTCTGATCCCATCTGGTGGGTGGTGTGTGCATCGTTCGTGGTCACACAACTGACGCTATACCGAGTCACCGACGGCTACGTGGCATGCGATGTTCCAGCAAAAAGCGTGTTGGTTTCGTGAAGAGGTCATCGTGCCGGTATAGTTTTGGAGGCTTGCCACGGCAGGCGTGCCAACTTAGCTCAGTCGGTAGAGCGACGCTCTCGTAAAGCGTAGGTCACGGGTTCGATTCCCGTAGTTGGCTCCATGACGGTCCAAGTCAGGGACACATTTGGCGAGTTGCAGCCCGAGGCGAGATTCGCAGTTACTCACAAAATTGTCCGCACGAGGGTCGAAGCACATTCCAGCAGGGAGAACAGCATCCCGAACCGGGTTGTGAGGACACTGTAATACGTTGGATGACCAGCGCTAGACGATCACAGTGACCGATTATGCTTGCTTCGCCCACAAAGTGGTGCAGCCCTTTTTGCTCCGATCGCGTGATCGAGCAGGTCATTGACCCGCTGACGGTTGTTGTGGACGGGAATGGCCAGCAGCCAGTCATCGATGCGACCGGCATCTTCTGACGGCTTGGCGTGGGCGATAGTGTGAATGAGGGGCATGACGCTCCTGCGAAGGTTTTCCGGGACTCTAGGGGCCGTTCTTCTCATTCTGGTGGCATCTCGGCATTTTTCTCATGCCGGTTTCGCAGCTTGTCTGCCCGTCGCGCTGCCCGCATTCGCAGCATCTTCTGCACCTGAGAAGACGATAACTGCAACGTCCACTCCGAATTCTGGGGCAGTACCCACCGACGACGATGTGCCAATGCTGTAAATCCCAACCCGATAAGAGTCGCCAAAACCATCCCAAGGGAAGGGAACCCGCACTTGTACGCTACAACCATGACAATTGCTGAGGCTAGCGCTGGAGTCGCGTAGAGGTGGTTTCCACCGAGGACTTGCGGCACATTCCCCGCGCAGACGTCACGGATCATCCCGCCGCCGACAGCCGTCATGAGCCCCAGCAGCAGGGCTGGCAAAATGCCGAACCCGGCAACCAAGGTCTTGAGTGCGCCGGTAGCTGCCCAACATCCGAGCACCATGCCATCAGCAAGGATCAACGCGATGCGCCACGGACGTGAGTCCAACTTCCACAACATCGCCACACCCGCCCCAGCGAGAGCGACCGTTAAGTAGCGCGGATCGGTCAGCGCCACCGGCGGAGCTGCTCCCAACAAGACATCCCGAACCATCCCACCACCCAGAGCACTGGTGATTGCCAAAACACAGAAACCCACAGCGTCAAAACGCTTCATACGAGCCAGCCGACCTCCCAGCACTCCGTTGAGGAGTACACCGGTGAGGTCGATGGCGCGAAAGATTTCGGGCAGCCAGGAATTGAACTGGTAAAGCATTGCTGACAAGGTACCGCAGCAGTCCGCTCAACCTCGATTTGCGACCGCTCGTCTCAAGAGGACAAACCTGTGGATCGGACAGGGTCGACGCTTAGCCCGTCAGAGGCGCCAGGTACGATCAATTCACCACGATTCATGGTTACGGTCCGGCCATAAGGTTCGGTTTGTCCAGCGGAATTGCAAGGGGACACATGTACGACAGCATCATCATTGGCGCGGGTCTAGCCGGACTCACGGCTGCCGAAGAACTCGCATCCGCAGGACACTCGGTGGTGGCCCTGGAGGCCCGCGCCCGGGTAGGCGGCCGTGTGGAGAACGCCGAATTGTCCGACGGGCAAGTCGTTGAACTGGGTGGTCAATGGGTGGGAGAGGGCCATGAGGAACTTCATTGTCTCCTCTCTTCACAAGGACTAGAACTAGTTGATTCCACCGACGGCGACGTTGTCGTCAAGGCCAGGGGCAGGGTCTCTCACGTCACTAATTCGTCCAAGCCATCCGCTCACTCCCTTAGCCCCTTCGAATTGGCTGACCTCGGCCAAGGGCTGCTGAGGTTCCGCCGTCTGGCCGATCGTGTTGCCAATAACAAGGGCTGGGCGGCTGCCAATGCCACGTGGCTGAACCAGTCGGTGAGCCAGTGGACAGTCTCGAACGTTCGTACCGACGCTGGTCGTGGCTACATCACGAGTCTTTTCCGTCGAGCCTTCGGTGTGTCTTCCGATGACACCACCCTTCTGGACGGTCTGGCCAAAGCTAACGCCGGTGTGGACTTGGAATCCCTTGTCGCTGTCAACGGCGGCCTCAAGCAGCAGCGTGTCAAGGGCGGGGTTGCTCAGGTTGCCCGCAACCTCGCCGAGCACCTCGGCGACGATCTTAAACTCTCCAGCCCAGTACGATCCGTTCATAGTGACGATGACGGCGTCACCGTCACCACTTCCGACGGCACGCAGTATCAAGGACGCAGCGTCATCGTCACCGTGCCACCGCGGCTACTTAAGGACATCGAATTCGAGCCAGCGCTACCTGCCGAACGTCTCAAGATGGCCGAGAAGGTGCCGGCCGGCAATGTCATCAAGGCCTATCTTGTCTACGACAGCCCGTGGTGGCGCACCACTGGTGCTTCCGGCCAGATGGGTGCTGACGAAGGCGCTGTCCGCGTCATTTTCGATACCTCCGACGACGAGACCGGCAAGGGAATCCTCATGGGCTTCTTCGAGGGCACCGAGGCCTCTAGCTACGGGAAGCTTTCCACCGGCCTGCGCCAACGTGCCTTCGAAGAGGTCGTCGAGTCCGCTTTCGGTAAGGCCCCCAGCTCGCCGATCGAGTATCTCGACCGCGACTGGCTCTCCGAGCCCTACACCGGCGGATGCCACGGAGCTCATTTTGCTCCCAGCCTGTGGACGACCACAGGACCGATCCTGGCTGAGCCGCTAGGCCGGGTGCTCTTCGCTGGAGCTGAGTACGCTTCTTCCTTTAACGGGTATATGGAGGGCGCACTACGTGCTGGAGCCCGCGCTGCTCAGGAGGCCGTTGACCTGCTCTAAGCCCGCTCACAGCCAAGTCGATCAGACGCCGACCTCGGCGGCGAACCGCCGCACGAGGTCAGCGGCCGCAGCGGTGTTCTCCTCGTTGACGTTGTCGGCAGCGGTGATGAGGTCTGTCAAAGTCAAACCTTGATCGGCCAGCGCGGTTTCGTCCCAGGCGCGAAGGTCCTGAGAACTAGCCTCTGGGTGGAACTGTACCGCGCGGACGTGTTTGCCTAACCGAAAGGCTTGGTGAGCCACCGCGTCAGAGGTAGCCAACAGCACGGCATCAGGCGGTAGTTCAGTCATTTGGTCCTGGTGGTTCTCGATCATTGGTGCGCCCTTGGCGAGGCTTCCCATCACCGCGTCGTGGCGCCCTTCGGCGGTGGCAGTAATGATGACTGCTCCTCGTTCGGCCGGGCCGTATTTCGCGCGCACCTTGCCACCCGCGACATGGGTGAGGATTTGGGCCCCTAGGCAAATCCCCAAGGTTGGAAGATCACGAAGGATCGCTTCCCGGGCCAATTCGCGTTCCTGAGCCAGCCATGGTGCCCGAGAGTCGTCATCGGGCATGAACCCCCCGCCCAGCATGACCAGGCCATTGACACCATCGAGGGTCTCGGGCAAGCCATCCTGGCCCAGTTTTTCGATGACCTCGATTCCAGCTTCGGATAGCCAACGACGTAGCCGACGCGGCCCCGAGGTGGGTGAATTGACAATGACGAGCACAGCCGCGCTCATGAGGGCCTCCGGGAGTCAGTGGGATTCGGGACGGTCATTGGCGTCGACGCGGGGCACCAAGGCAGTTCGCGGTGGCTCAGGGGCATCCCCGGCCAGGAAAGCACGATGGGCGTCGTCATTGGCTTCCAATACTCGCAGCACGTTGCCATGAGCGGCGGCCTCAAGGTCAGCGTAGGACCATCCTCGACGCGACAGTTCATCGAGCAGCTCCTGGTAGTGGGAGACATCGGGAAGATCATCTGGAACGGTGTCGGTGCCGTCGAAATCAGCCCCGATACCGACCGCCTCAATCCCGGCTACCTCGCGGATGTGGTCCATGTGATCGGCTACCTGGCTAGCGGTGACGGCGGGGGCAGGGCCCTGTTTGCCGTCCCCGTACCAGTCGCGGGCATCCTGGCTAACGAATCCGCGCACAAAAGCCACCATGACGACCCCACCATCGGAGCCGATGCGGGAAATGACGTCGTCGGGAACATTGCGCGGATGGTTGGACAAGGCACTGGCGCAGGAATGGGAGACCATCACCGGCAGGGCCGAACAGTCCAGCGCGTCACGCATCGTGGTGGGGGCGACGTGGGCCAAGTCGACGACCATGCCGATCCGGTTCATCTCCGCGACGACCTGCTGCCCAAACCCGCTTAGTCCCCCGTGGCGCGGGATATCAGTGGCAGAATCGGCCCACGGCGTCGTCTGCGACCACGTCAGCGTCATGTAGCGCACGCCCATTCGCGCGTAACTGCGCAGGGTGGCTAGGGACCCGTCGATCTGGTCGCCACCCTCAGCCCCCATAAGACAGCCGATCCGGGCTGAGGCCGTCGCCTCGCGGACATCGTGAGCAGTACGGGCAAAGACGAAGTCCCTGGGGTAAGCCGCCACCAACCGATGCACGAAGTCGATCTGCTCTAAGGTTGCCGTCACCTGCTCGGCACCCTGGAGCACCGGGTCTACCCACAGGCTCCAAAACTGGGCGGTGACCCCGCCGGCACGTAGTCGTGGAATGTCGGTGTGGAAGCCGTCAAGGTGGCCATCGAGCCCGTCGACCCGGTAGCCACGCTTCTCGCGGGAGGCCCAGGCGAGGTCGTTGTGGCCGTCAATGACACCGATCATGGCTGCTCCTTTCGACGATGATGACGCTGCGGCGAGACCGACGCCACGCTCGGTCAAACGACTCTCGAGGATACGTGCGTAGGCCTTTCTGTGGGGTTGTGCATGCCGGATCAGCGACCCGGACGTCACCATTGGGGGTCAAACCGAGCACGACGAGCAGGTGGCCAGCAGTGGAGTAGTCGGCCCCTGGCATCTCATCCTTGTGAAAGCGCAGCGAGCAAATCAGCGGGGTGCCGGCCGACGTGAACGTGGCCATGTCGTCGAGGCTGCGCAACCTCACGACCCGCGCCGAAAGTCCAAAAGTCCCAGCCAAGGCAGCGTTGAATACCCAATTCCCGGTGCCGTCATAGCTGGAATCCCACACCCGAGAGGCCACCCACGCCACCCGAGGGTCGCCTTGGGGCTCTGGGGAATCAGTGGGAATGTCAACGCCATAGGCCAGGCAGACCATCGTCAAAGAGGTCGCCGCGCACCACGCTTTACCGCCGCCACCCAGATCAGTGCGGTGGGCTAGTTCGCGTTGAGACAGCGGCTTTACCTGGGCTGCGATGCCGACGAGATTATCCCCAACAGCAGGCTTATCAGGAAGGGGCGCAGTAAAAGCAGGGCCGCTGAAATTCACCCACACCCGGATCTCGTCGGTAGAGATGGGTCGCGAGAAGGTCGCACGTACCTCGAGTTTGCTCATTGACCCGATGATGGTGTCGACGTTCACACGGAATGGGCCGTGACTAGCCGAATAGCTGGTGCGGCGGGAGGAGCTACCGGGCTTGGCGTCCCAGATGGCGAGGTCGAGCCACTGATCGCCAGGACGCACCTGCCAGGACGCAGTGACGTCGGCGGGAAGATTCCAGGAGATGATGGCCTCGTCAGCTCGGAAACCGGCATCGACCGTAGGGGACGTCCACACGGCGTGGTCCGCGTCCCACCCATCCTGGGTGGCTAGCTGATATTCGACGCTGGGCCAGACAACCATCTCGTTTTCCTTTCTGCGCTCGTCGTGTGTCCAGCTTAAGAGCATCGATGTATCAATCTGGTAACGGTTCGGGCGCCACGCGGCAGATTGGCGCTCACGTGAATCGAATCCAGGATGTAATGAACCTCGATCGAATCATTGAGGAGGCGAAGATTTCGTGCCATTCCGAAGAGTGCGAGCCGTCGTTGTGGCAGCTCTGCTGGTAATTCTCACCGCGGTGCCCCGGCCCGCTCACGCCCGGCCAGCCTCGGCCCCGGCCCGGCCGGCCCTGCGCATTGCCACCTCTGGGTTCGTTGACTCCTTTAACCCGTTCACGTCTATCTACCTGCTACCGACGAGCACCTTCCGCTACATGTACGAGAATCTCGTCGCCTATGACCAGACCGACGGCTCTCCGACGACAGGTTTGGCGGACCGCTGGACAACCGCCGAAGATGGTCGCACCTGGACGTTTCGTCTGCAAGACGGGCTTACATGGTCTGACGGGAAACCGATTACCGCCGAGGATGTCGTGTGGACCTATACCCAGATGATGACTAATACGCAGATGGGTCAGGCCAACGGCAGCCTTGTCGCCAATTTCTCAAAAGTTACTGCGCCCGACGAGCACACCGTCATCATCATTCTCAAGAAGCCCCAAGCCCCCAACCCAGGTGTGGAAATCCCGGTGGTGCCCAAGCACGTCTGGTCCAAAATCAAAGAGCCGTGGAAGTACCCGAATTCCTCCAATGCCGTCGGTTCGGGGCCATACATCCTCGACAGCTACCGGGCCAATCAGCGGATCACCTTCCGAGCCAACCCGCACTATTGGCGAGGAGCACCGAAAATCTCCGGACTGCAATACATCTATTACACCAACTCCGATGCTCAGGTTCAGGCCCTCAAGTCTGGTGACGTCGATTTCGTCACGGGCCTATCAGCATCCCAGTTTGACGCCTTGTCAAGGGTCAAAGGGGTGACCGTCCATGCCGGGACAGGACGTCGCTATACCGCGGTTGTCCTCAATTCCGGCGTACGAACCGTCACCGGCAAGCCCTTCGGTGCTGGCAACCCGGCCCTTAAAGACGTCAACGTCAGACGGGCGATCCGGCAAGCCATCGACATCAAGACCCTCACTAACAAGGTGCTGGACGGCCAGGCAACCCCGGCGACGAGTTTCATCCCAGACGCGTTTCCGAAGTGGTCCCTGCCTACCGACGACCCGGTACTCGCGAAGTTCGACCCGGCGGCGGCCCGGAAGACCCTTGACGATGCTGGCTGGCAGGTCGGCACCGACGGGGTACGTGTCAAGGACGGTAAGAAACTTGCCTTGCGCCTCATGGTCGACTCCACCGACTCATCCCAACAGTCAGCTGCTGAGTACCTACGGCCATGGCTACGCAACGTCGGGATCGCTGTAAGCATCGATGCCACGGATTCAGATTCGATCAGCACGCGCAGCACCTCGGGTGACTACGACATGTATTTCTCCGGGTGGAGCATCAACCCCGATCCGGATTACCAGCTGTCGATCAACACCTGCGCGACTCGTCCCACCCACCCTGACGGATCGGGTGGGACGAGCCAGGACGGTTGGTGCAGTCGCGAGTTCGACAAGCTGTATCAGCAGCAGCGCGACGAGACCGATCCGACTAAGCGCCAAACCATCGTGCGCACCATGTTGGAACGCAATTACCAAGATGCCTCGCAGGTGACGCTGTGGTACGCCAAGTCTCTGGAGGCTTACCGGTCTGACCGGTTCAGTGGTTTCGGACTACAGCCGAAAGACGGCGGAATTATCGCCAAGCAGGTCGGGTATTGGGGATTCCTCGACGTCGCCCCTGCTGGCGCCCGCACTGCCACCAATGGCACTCCGATGACCGGGCTAGCCGTCACAGGCGAACTTTTCGTGGCGCTCGTGGTGGTAGGGATAGCGGTGCACTTGGTGCACCGTCGCAATCGTGAGGAGGTCGCATGAGTGACGTCGTCGTCGCCACAGATCCGAATCTGGAGGCTGCAGCCGGGGCCCACGGAGGTAGCGGATGGGCATTCCTTGGCCGAAAAGTCGGCGGTGCCGTCATCTCCCTGGTCCTCGTGGTCATCCTCGGATTCTTTGCCTTCCGTATCATGCCCGGCGACCCTGTCCTCGCGATGGCCAAGCAGCGACCCATGACGGCAGCCCAGATGGACCAGATGCGGTCCCAGCTCGGCTTGGACCGGCCGTGGTGGTCCCAGTTCTGCCGCTATCTTGCCGATATCTTCACTGGAAACCTCGGTGAATCCTACGTCTATAAACAGTCGGTGGCTAGCCTTATCGGCCAATACTTCTGGAACACCATCCTGCTGACGGGCACTGCCGCCGTCATTGCCATCGCCTTGGGCCTGTGGCTCGGAGCGCGGGCCGGGTGGAAGCACGGCACCACCTTCGACAACATCACCTCAGCCATCGCGTTGGTGTTCTGGTCGGTACCGACGTTCTGGCTTGCCCTGCTGCTGCTCATGGTCTTCGCGGGCATCCTGCACTGGTTCCCGACAGCCGGCATGATGAGCCCTGACCCGCCTGATGGTACGGGAGCACGAATCCTTGACGTTATGGCCCACATGGTGCTGCCGGTGCTGACGATGGTCGCTGTCGTCTACGCCCAATACCTCATGGTGATGCGGGCTTCCTTGGTCGAGGAGATGGGGGGCGACTACCTGACAACAGCCCGGGCTAAGGGTCTGCGTGAGGATCTGGTGCGGTCCCGCCACGCTGTTCCCAACGCCCTGCTGCCGACGGTGACCCTGGTCTTTTTGCACCTGGGTGGCCTCATCGCGGGAGCTGTGACCGTCGAGACGGTGTTTTCCTGGCCGGGGCTCGGAAAGCTCACTTTCGACGCCATCCAGGGCCCTGATTTGCCGCTGCTGCAAGGCACCTTCGTGGTGTTCTCCTCGATCATTATCGTCATGAATTTGCTAGCAGACCTCGTCTACCGTGTACTCGACCCGAGAGTGAGGACGTCATGAGTGCCACCGTCCCTGCGACCTCTCCCCGGTCCGTTACCCGAGCCCGCCGTCGTGCCGCCAGCAAAGCCTTCCGACGCCAGTTCTGCGCCAACCGTGGTGGCATGGCCGGCCTGGTGGTGCTTCTTCTCATCATCATTGCGGCCCTGCTAGCCCCGGTGATCGCTCCGGCTCATCTCCTCGACGTCACCACCTTGCTCGACAACCCGCGATTCGCCCCACCGTCAGGGGCCCACCTCTTGGGCACCGATCACCAGGGCCGTGAACTATGGGTGCGGATGCTGTGGGGTGCGCGGGTATCTTTGCTCGTCGGTTTCGCTGCCACCGTGATGTCCATGCTTATAGGCACTATCCTGGGTATCTGCGCTGGTCACTTCCATGGCTGGGTTGGCGGGCTTGTCATGAGGATCATCGACTTCTTCCTCGTGCTGCCCTCTTTGATCCTGGCGATCGTGCTCTCGGCGGTGCTCTCCAGAAGCGTCTGGACCATCGTTATCGCCATTGGTCTGACGTCGTGGGCCGGTACCGCTCGCGTGGTGCGCTCCCAGACCCTGTCGGTATCTCAACGTGACTACGTGGAACGCGCGCGGGTCTTGGGGGCCGGTAACTGGCACATCATCGTCAAGCACCTATTCCCCGCCGTCATACCATTGGTGCTGGCCAACACCACCTTGACGGTCGGATCGGCCATTATCGCCGAGTCCACCTTGTCTTTCCTCGGGCTAGGGGATGCCACCCAACAATCGTGGGGCACCATCCTCAAGAACGCCATGGACGTCTCGGCTGCGACCAGTGGTTACTGGTGGTACGTGCTCATTCCCGGTGTGGCGATCCTGGTCGTCGTGCTCGCCTTTACCCTCGTCGGCCGGGCCGTCGAGTCCATCGCCAATTCCACCATGAGGAGCCGCTGAGATGACCGATCTCGTTTTTGATGACGTCTCGATCACCTACCGAACGAGTGGTCGACGCGTTGGCGATGAAACTGCCCGCAGCGAGGTCCACGCCGTGCGTCATGTCAGCCTTACCCTGCCGTCAGGCCACACCCTCGGGGTGGCAGGGGAGTCCGGTTCGGGTAAGTCAACTCTAATCTCGAGCGCCCTGCGCTTGCTTCCCAGTAACGCCACGCTGACCGGGTCAGTGAGACTTGGCGACACCGACATTTCCGAGCTGTCGTGGGGACGACTTCGCGCAGTGCGCTGGGCTAAGGCGTCGATCATCTTCCAGGGGGCCATGCACTCGCTCAACCCGGTCAAGACGGTCGGTTGGCAGATTGAAGAGGCACTGAAGCTCCATGCCTGCCACTCGTGGAATACCGGACAGGAGCGGCAGGACCGGGTCGCCGAGCTACTGAACCTGGTCGATCTTCCTACCGCGAAGGCCTACCCGCATGAGCTATCCGGTGGTCAGCGTCAGCGAGTCATGATTGCTATGGCCTTGGCCTGCGACCCAGAGGTCATCATCGCTGACGAGCCCACCACATCCCTCGACGTCATCGTCCAGAAGCAGATCCTCGACATGATCGCCGAGCTGGTGACCGAGCTGGGTATTTCTCTGTTTATGATCAGCCACGATTTGTCGGTGCTGGGGACCTCCTGCGAGCGGATCGCGGTCATGAAAGACGGCGAGGTCGTCGAAGAGGGGCCAGCCCACCAGATCTGTACGGCTCCCGAACACCCGTACACCCAGCGGCTAGCCGAGGCCTTCCCAACGATCGGCGAGGAGTCTTCCCGGTATCGCCCGACTAGTCGTCGTCAACCCCGCGAAGCCTTTCGCCCCACATCTGACCCGGCCCAGGGTGAGGAGCTGTTGTGCGCACGAGGGGTCAGCGTGACTCGTCACAGTGGCAGGCGGACGGTCCGTGCCGTCCGTAACGTCGACTTGACGATCCATCGCGGCGAAATCCTTGCCCTGGTGGGGCAATCGGGTTCAGGAAAGACGACCCTGGCGCGTGCTCTGCTAGGCCTACAACCCATGGACGACGGGTCCGAGGTGACTTTCGAGGGCAAACCGCTACCGACCAGAGGGAAGGAACTGCGTGATTTCCGCCATAGGGCCCAATTGGTGATGCAGGATCCAGCGGCTGTATTGAACCCCAAGCTCACCGTCTATGAGTCGGTGGCGGAGGGTTTGCGGGTGCAGAAGTATCGGGGCGACGAGTCGGCAAGGGTGGCTCAGGCACTCCGCGACGTCGAGCTCACCCCACCCGAGCAATTCTTCGGGGATGTTCCCCAGGAGCTTTCAGGCGGTCAGCGTCAGAGGGTTGTCATTGCCGGCGCTCTGGCGCTGGATCCGGAATTGATCGTCGCCGATGAGCCGGTGGCATCCCTTGATTCGTCGGTGCGCGGGGAAATTCTGTCCCTATTGCAGTCCCTGCGTGATCGTCTCGGAGTATCAGCACTTGTCATCACCCACGACCTCGGCCTGGCATGGAATATCGCTGACACCGTCGCCGTCATGCACCGAGGGAGAGTCGTCGAGTACGGTGCGACGGAGAAGGTCCTCTTGGACCCCTCCGACGACTACACCCGTACCTTGCTGGCGGCAGTACCGTCGCTGGCCTCAGCGTGAGGACGAATCGATGCGTGATTTTGAGCTTCCAGACCTGGATCCCCGCCTAACGTGGTCGGTGCGGATTACAGACGCCGACGGGTCGGTGCTGGCCGAGCATACCCCCGAGGTGGTCTGTCTGACGGCCAGCGTCGGGAAGCTTTTCCTACTGGTGGAGGTAGCGACACAGCTGTGCGACGGCCGGCTCAGCCCTGATCAACGCATCAAGATCCCTGCCGACCACTGGGTGGCCGATTCCGGGCTGCTCTACCGGATGCGCGACCAACACGTGCCGGTTGCTGACGCTGCCCTGCTCGTCGGTGCGGTAAGCGACAACCTTGCAACGAATGCCCTGGTGCGCTTGGTCGGGTTGTCGTCGGTACATGAGGTGGCTAAACGACTCGGCTTCTCCAACACCCTCATGCTTGATTACATCCGCGCTGACCGGGGCCCCGACGACCCTGAGACGACGTCGTACGGGTGCGCTGCGGAGCTGTGCGAGCTCGCCCACCGGATCGGTTCTGATGACCCCGACGAGGTTCTTACCGATGGGGTGAGGCAGTGGGTACGCGCCTGGCTGGCTGCCGACGTCGACACCTCAATGCTCTCCGACGCTTTCCTCCTCGATCCGCTTGCTCACGTCGAACCTGAATATCAGGGGATGGTCTTACGCCACAAGACCGGATCGATCCCGACGGCCCGTATTGATGTCGGCCACCTACAGGGGCCGAACGGGGCCGCCTCCTGGGCGGTGGCCGCTAACTGGCTTGAGGGCGGCCCTGATTTGCGCGCGGTGGCGATTGACGACATGAGGGCCATCGGCGAGCAAATCCGCCGCCACGTGACCGGGATGGCCCGTGACGACGTGGCCCTTCTGACGAGCGAACCCGGCGCTCTCCGGGATCGTTAGTCCGGTGCCCCGGCCTGGACGAGCTCGAGACGGACGGTGTCGAGGGCTGACGGCTGGATGATGACGGCGATGAATTTCATGCCGAAACCTTTTTCCTTGTCGGCGACGCGGTAGGCGGCGTGGGCCGGCTCACCCTGGGGCGAGTGTCCGCGTGGCGGGGGTGGGCTTTCGAGAGTACCGGGCAAGCGCTGGCGAGCACCCGGTGTCGCCGGCGTTAATTTCAAGCAGTGGCGTCATGGTGTCAATCGTTCACTGGTCACGTTGCGGAACCGTTTGGCCGGCGTTACTGATATGTGAAAATCACGCCGCTGTGTGACGACAGTGTTACGTCGATAGCTGCAACGTGACGGGAAACTTTGGGAAAATGCCATATCCTTGAGCAGCCACTCATGAATGGAGATGAGAATGTTTTGTGCGCGATGCGGCACCCAAGTGGGTGCGCACGACGCAGTCTGCCGACAATGCGGGCTGAATTTGCGCTTGCCCGGTGCCGTGCGCATGACCGATCCCGGTTCCTATGACGAGACGCGTGCCCAGAGCTCGGTGAGCGAGGGAGAGACCCCGACACGGGAGATCCCGCGGGTGCAAACGCCGTCAGAACCGGTGGACTGGCAAGATTCCACGCCAACCCAACAATGGCAGGTTGTGGATTCAACGCCAACCCAACAATGGACCACCAACAGCCAGCCGGGTCCGCAGCAACCCCTTCAAGGGCAACGCCGGGGTCCTGGGGGCTCCCAAATGCCCGACGATTGGTTTCGTGACCCGGAGGCTGAGCGCACCCGGGCGATGGCGACGGTTCCTGACAATCCCGTTTTCACCCCGCCACCTCCGCCGTCGACGCCAGCAATGGCGTACTCGCCGCCACTTGCGGATGACTTCTCACGTCACCGCAAGGTGCTGATCGGTTTAGTGGTGGGCTTGTTGGTACTGGCTGCTCTAGGAGCTGTGCTGTTCTTCGCGGGCGGTCTCAAGGGGCGATCAGGTGGCGAGCCTGCCCCGGTCGCGACGCCGTCGACAAGTTCACAGCCTAAACAGTCTGCCTCGGAGGATCCGCAGCGGGGTGCTACCTCGATTGATGCCACCCCGAGCTTCCTGACGTCCTCGCCCGCCTCACCGAGTCTGGCCCCGTCGGGTCAAACATCGTCAAGTCCATTCCCGTCGCCGACGGCTCCGGCGTCGAGCGCCCACCAGGTGACTGACAAACTGCCTGATGGAGACACTATCTGTTCCTCGTCAGTTGGTGCCGTCGGCACGACATCGTGCCCGTTCGCCCTTGAGGTGGCTGATGCCATCCCGGCGGGCGCCCAGGACCACTACGAGGTGCAGGCACACAGCCCAGTGACGGGCAAGACGTACACCATGAAGTGCAAGACGCAGAAGAGCTACACCATCTGCACCGGTGGCGTCGCTGCGGAGGTTCATATTCTGCGCTGAGGGGTTGGGGCCCTGAAATTACATCGGTCGCTGGACTCCGACGAGCCTCACCTTGTCGAAGTATTCGTCCATGAGGTCGGCCCATGTGCCGTCGACCTCTACCTCAGTGAGGGTTGCGGGCGGATACCAGCAGCCGACCTCGTCCTCAGCTCCACTCATGGCGGCAAGCTGTGCTGCTAACCCGGGGATGGTCGGGGCATGGGCGATGACGAGCAGGTTGTCCACCTCGTCGCCGATTTCTGCGATGCGCTGACGCATGGTGTCAGTGCCGCAGTAGTAGAGGGCTCGCATGAATTCGACCGGACAATCCAGTTGGAGACAGTCCCAGGTCTGGCGGGTGCGTAGGGCGTCAGAAACCAGAGCGTGTCCAACATTGCGCAGTCCTAAACGCATGCCGACCTCGCGGGCCTGACGTCGCCCCACATCAGTGAGCGGACGTTCCCGATCCCCGCCGGGAGTGTGAGATGCGGGCTGTGCGTGTCTCATGAGGAACAGGGTGTGCATGGGTCCATCGTTGCACCTCGTGGTTGCTGCAGTCTTACGATGCTCGGCATGCCGCTGACGGATATGGGCGTTGACGAGGTGCGTAATACCACCCGAATGTCCCCGAACCCGATGGTTTCGACTCCCTTTGGACCGACCCTCGTGATTGTGCCGGCGTTCCCCACGATCTGACGGCGGTGCCCCCTCAATAACCGTCAGATCCTTCGGCTATTCACCGACGCTTTCCGTTGCCTCCAGATTGCCGTCTACCCCGTTGCCGGTCATTCGGCTGGGCAGGACGTCCAGCGCTGAAATCAACTCGGGGTATTAGCTCGGCTGTATTCGTGACGAGTCTAAGCCCGTTCACGGTTTGACGGCGACGATGAGGTCGCGATGGATTGAGGAATCAACGCGGTGACTGAACTGATGCCACAGGTCGTCGTCAAGGGGCATGAGACCGGCGGCAGACAGCATCGCGACGAGGTGTTCTCGAGACAAACCCAGGGTGTTCCACGACATACCTAAGGCGCCACCGCGACGTAGCTGCCCGGCCCATACCGGGATGGCTTCGCGCAACAGGTCGGTAGGGGAGCGGCGTCGAGACGTTCCGCTGCGGGAGCTATGCACGATGCCATAGGGGGTGTCGGTAACGATGGCGTCGAAGGTCTTGCGTCCCCACAACACTGCTGAATCGATGGCGTCGCCAGTGAAAACGCCCATGGTCAACGGTTCAACTTTCGGCAGGCGCGCCTCAGCGTCAAACCGCTTGCCAAGCGAGCGACCGTCACGACGCACTGGATGGGTGCCGCAGCTGTGCTTGATGCGTTTGCGACGCAGCCACGTGGTGATGTGGGCAGCAAGCGCCTCGACGGCCTTGGCATCCTGCTCGACACCGAAACCGTTGTGTCCGGCCCTCCAGGCGCATTCCAAGGTAGTGCCGCGCCCGGCCAGCGGGTCGAAGATAGCCAACCGTTGGCCCTCGTCACGACGGGTTGCACAGCGACCCTCCAAGCTGGCGAGAGTGAGGTTGAGCAGTAGTCGGGTGAACTGCTCGTTGGTCTTTCCGCGGTACTTGGGGATGGTAACGAGGTCCTCGTCCACGACGTCAACCTGCGGCAGCTCAATAGGGGCAAGCAGGTCGCCGCGGTACTCGAAACAGGCCAGAGCCGCCGACGATCGCGCCACCGCGGCCAGATCTGTCGACTGTAGGGGCCCCTCGCTGCGAACTGCTAGGTACTCGACCCCGGCCACGGCCAGCGGAACAACTAACGTGGCATTGGGGCAGGTGAGGGACAGCTCTGCGGCGCACAGCCGTCCTGCCTGCCCGGCATAGACGTGATTTGCCGCAGGGGCGAGCAGAACGAGGGATTCGGACATGGGTGACATTGTGTCATGAACAGCAATCGGCAACCGCGGCGATGCGGTTTCCGAATGCTTGCGACGTCACGATTCGCGGCCCGGAATCGGGGCAGTGCCGGGGTGTAGTGACTCAGGCGGTGTGCGAGTTCTCATAGGAGGTGCCCTTGGCGCGCTCGAAGGAGGCTTTGATCTCAGCCTCAGCCTCGTCGCGACTGGTCCAGGTGGCGCCCTCGACCGACTTTCCAGGCTCCAGGTCTTTGTAGACGGTGAAGAAATGCTCGATTTCCATGAGGGTCATGCTGCCGACGTCATCAAGGTCAATGAGGCCGGCACGGCGGGGGTCATCGGCGGGCACACACAGCACTTTGTCGTCGCCACCCATCTCGTCCTGCATCTGGAACATAGCCAATGCACGGCACTCGATGAGACAGCCGGGGAAAGTGGGCTCAGGCAGCAAAACAAGGGCGTCTAGTGGGTCGCCGTCTTCGCCAAGAGTGCCCTCGATGTACCCGTAGTCATACGGGTACTGCGTCGAGGTGAACAAAGTGCGGTCGAGACGGATGCGGCCAGTCTCATGGTCCATCTCGTACTTGTTCTTGTTGCCACGTGGAATCTCGATCGTCACATCAAAGTGCAAGCTCTCGGGCTGTTCTCCCTGGAAGGGATTGGTGAAATCGTCGGTCACGAGGGGCCCCTCTTCTTGTATTGGACACGGTGATGATCGACACTGTATCCGTTTGCAGGAGGGATTTTCGTGCTACACCCAGACCAACCTAAGCCGAAACGAGCCATGTCGGCGCCACGACGGCGCATGCCGGCATGGGTACCAGTTACTGTCGGCGTCGCAGTGACCGTCATTGTCGTCTTTGCGGTTATCGTCAGCTCCCTGCGGAGCGGGTCACCTGCGGGACAGATCGGAGGAGGTATCCTCCCTTATCACCATGACAACACCGCCCAGGCAGTGCCGGGTCGAGGGATTGTCGCGGCAGCGGTGCCGACGACGCCGTCGGCCAAGCCGGTCGCTGCCGCGATCGCCAATCGCGTCAAATCTGCAGGCGCGGCCCCGGGCGTGCTGGGCGCTGACATTATGGACGCGGCGACCGGCGAGACCCTCTACCAGTCGGGTCAGGATTCCTTCCTGACTCCAGCTTCAAACCTCAAAGTCCTTACCGCGATTGCGCTGTTGGATTGCACTGACGCCGGGCATCGCTACACGACAAAGGTCGTCGCCAATGGGTCCGCATTGACTCTGATCGGTGGTGGCGACCCGTACCTGCGCTCGAAGCCCTCGACCAAGCAGCCCGAGTACCCGTCGGTGGAAGACCTTGCCAAACGCACGGCCGCGGCACTCAAGAAGGCGGGGACGACGACGGTCACCGTCAACTTCGATGACACCCTGTTTACTGGACCGGATTGGAACAAAGCTTGGCCGGTCGACAACTACTTCGACGAGGTCACGCCGATTACCTCGTTATGGGTCGATGAAGGAATGATCAACAACAGCCCATGGGATCGCAGCAAGACGCCCGCTGTACTTGCCACGAACACCTTCATTGGCTCGCTTCGTAGCGCCGGGATCACGGTGAATGGCTCGGTTACTCGCCACAAAGCTGACGCGTCAGCCAAAGAGATTGCGGCGGTGCAGTCCCTTCCGGTGGAGGACCTCGTCACCCGCACATTACAGGAGTCGGACAACTCTGCCGCCGAGGTCTTGAGCCGACAGATGGCGCTTGTTAGTGGTAAGCCGGGGTCCTTTGCTGGTGGTTCTCAAGCGCTTGAAGAACACCTTAAGAACTTGGGTGTTTGGCAGGACGGCGCGGTTGTTCAGGACGGATCGGGATTGTCAAAGGGCAATCGGATCACCGCCTCGATGCTTTCCCGCGCCTGGCAGAAAATCCTGTCGACCCCAAAGCTCCAGCCGGTCGCGAATGCGGTGCCAGTGGGGCGGGTCTCTGGGACCCTCCACAATCGGTTTTCCGATCCGAGCACGGCGGCCGGGCGCGGTGTCGTCCATGCTAAGACGGGCACCTTGGACGGAGTCATTTCGATGTCAGGGTGGCTACGTGACGCCGACGGACGAATTCTGGTGGCCTCCTTCATCCTCAACAAGACTGACATCAGAGCCCGGTCGTGGCTCGACGTTGTCTACAGCAACCTGGCCGGGTGCGGCTGCACCCGCTAATGGCACGGCGTGAATTAGGGCCAGCAGCCCTGGCAGTAGCTCAGGCCGTCGAGCGGATGGTGCGCGGGGTCGATCGGTTCGTTGTTGGGTGCTCTGGCGGTCCAGACTCGCTGGCTCTAGCGTTGGCGTCAAGGTGGGCGTCGCGGCGGTGCAGATCTGACGTAAGGGTCGTCATTGTCGACCATCGGTTGCAGCAGGGGTCCGACGACGTAGCCGAGCGGACGCGGCAGTTGCTGGCGAGTCGAGGCATGGATGCACGTGTGCGCCGTGTCGATGTCGACGCCGAAGACCCCGACGGACCCGAGGCCGCGGCCCGTACTGCTCGTCGGGCAGCACTGCTCGACGTCGCTGGAGATGAGCCGGTGCTGCTCGGTCACACCCTTGACGACCAGGCTGAGCAGGTGCTGCTCTCTCTGGCAAGAGGTTCGGGGGCGACGTCACTGGCAGGTATTCGTCCGCGTTCCGGTCAGTTTTGGCACCCACTGCTAGAAATTCGACGGGCCCAGACGGTGCAGGCGTGTCGAGAGTGGGAGGTCGAGCCGTGGCAGGATCCTCACAACGGTGACCCACGATTCCTGCGCTCCCGGGTGCGCACTGAACTCATGCCGGTCATGGCGGAGGTGCTGGGCCCAGGGGTGGCGGAGTCTCTGGCTCGCAGTGCGGCCTTGTTGGCGGGGGAGGACCAGGTCGTCGCTCGCGCCGCGCGGGTGTGGGCGGATGAGCACGGGGTGAGTTCCGACGAGCTTTCCGGTTTGTGTGGGGTTGAGGCCGGCTTGGCGCGCAGGGTCGTCAAAGAGTGGCTGCCGGAGGCGAGGATGGTGCATGTCGACTCCGTCTTGGGCTTGCTGGAAGGGCCTGGGGGTGCAGGGGTGGACGTCCCAGGAGGCCGCGTCGAGGTGAGGCGAGGAACGCTGTATCTCACCCGGCGCTTGGGACGGCATATGAGTCGGTAGGCTGATGATGTGCGAGCTTCTGACATTCCTGGAGATTTCGACCACGTTCTGTATACCGAGGAGCAGGTGGCCTCCCGTATCCGCGAGGTTGCTTCCCAGATCGACGCTGACTACGCCGGACGAGAGATCCTCATGGTCGGGGTGCTCAATGGTGCTGTCATGACAATGGCGGATCTATGCCGCGCGATGACCTCCCATATGTCTATGGACTGGATGGCTGTTTCGTCCTACGGGGCTGGGACAAAGTCCAGCGGTGTCGTGCGCATCCTCAAGGACCTCACTAAGGACATTGATGGTCGCGACATCCTCATTGTTGAGGACATCATCGACACCGGGCTGACACTGAGCTACTTGGTGCAGAATTTACGTAGCCGCAACCCGAACTCGATTGAGATCATGGCGATGTTCCGCAAGCCCGAGGCTGTTACGTGCCCGCTGGACGTCAAGTACGTCGGCTTCGATATCCCCAACGAGTTTGTCGTCGGATATGGCCTTGACTATGCCGATAGGTACCGCAACCTTACGGATGTTGCGACGTTGGCGCCGCACGTTTACCAGTCCTGAGGATGCGATCCCAAGCCCGGACACCGCGCGGGTGGTCTGTTTGTGCTCTGAGCTGTCCGCGGAACGTTGCGAGGGCGTGATGTTGTCATGCGCTGGTATCGTGACGCTCTGAGTCCTGCCCACCGTGCCCCTAGGTAGTCCATGAAAAACGCGTCCCGCATCTTCAAAGGTCCTCTTATCTGGATCGTGTTGTGCATCGGCTTGATCATTGTGTTCCTTCGGTTCGCCGAATCGGGGAACGGTTACAAGGACATTCCGACCTCTGAGGCCGTCAGCATCATCAATAGCTCCAGGAAGCTGGATAACGTCACGCTAACTGACGGCGACCAGGTCATCAAGATCACTGAGAACGACGACAAAAAGTATCGCTCGTACTGGGTCGGCAACCAGTCCGATCAGCTCGTTGACAAGCTCAACGAACGGGTCAAGGCGAAGACGCTGAAGTCGTGGCAGGGAGAAAACCCCGGGCAGAGCATCTGGAAGGCTCTGCTCATCAACTTCTTGCCCTTCGTCATCATCCTGCTGTTTTTCTTGTGGGCTATGAATGCGTCGCAGGGCATGGGTGGCCGCGGTGGCGTCATGGGATTTGGTAAATCCAGGGCCAAGGTGGGCAGCAAGGACACCCCCAAATCAACCTTCGCCGACGTCGCGGGTTGCCAGGAGGCGATCGACGAGCTGCAAGAGATCCGTGAATTCCTCGCCGAGCCGGCGAAATTCCAACGGGTCGGTGCCAAGATCCCCAAAGGAGTACTGCTGTATGGCCCTCCTGGTACCGGCAAGACCCTGCTGGCCCGTGCAGTGGCCGGGGAGGCTGGAGTGCCGTTCTTCTCCATCTCGGGTTCGGACTTCGTCGAGATGTTCGTCGGCGTCGGTGCCTCCCGTGTGCGCGACCTCTTCGAACAGGCCAAGGAGGCCGCTCCGGCCATCATCTTCATTGATGAGATTGACGCTGTCGGTCGTCACCGTGGAGCCGGCATGGGCGGCGGCCATGACGAGCGCGAGCAGACCTTGAACCAGTTGCTCGTCGAAATGGACGGCTTCGACGTTCACGGTGGCGTCATTCTTATCGCGGCGACGAACCGCCCCGACGTTCTTGACCCGGCCCTGCTGCGTCCTGGGCGCTTCGACCGCCAGATCGCGGTGGAGGCTCCAGACCTCGATGGTCGTCTCAAGATCCTCCAGGTTCACGCCCACGGCAAGCCCATGGCCGACAATGTCGACCTGGCGTCGATTGCCCGTCGTACCCCTGGCATGACAGGTGCTGACCTGGCTAACGTCCTTAACGAGGCGGCCTTGCTGACGGCTCGCGCCAACCTACCGGTGATCGGTAACGCGGAGCTGGATGAAGCTATCGATCGCGTGATCGCTGGCCCGCAGAAGAAGACTCGGCTCATGAACGAGCATGAGCGCCTGGTGACCGCCTACCACGAAGGCGGTCATGCCCTGGTAGCCGCGGCTATGCCGGGTACTGACCCGGTGCAGAAGATCACGATCCTGCCGCGTGGTCGGGCACTGGGCTACACGATGGTCATGCCCGACTCCGACAAGTACTCCCAGAGGCGCAGCGAGTTGCTGGACTCGATGGCGTACATGATGGGTGGTCGTGCGGCTGAGGAACTCATCTTCCACGATCCGTCGACGGGTGCCTCTAACGATATAGAGAAGGCCACCAAGGTAGCTCGTGCCCTCGTTACCCAATACGGTTTGTCAGCTCGCGTCGGCACCGTGCAGCTAGGGTCCGGGGACACCGAGCCCTTCCTCGGTATGACCGCTGGACAGCAGCGCGACTATTCCGACGAGACCGCCAAGATTATTGACGACGAGGTGCGTGAACTTCTCGAAAACGCCCACCAGGAAGCCTTCGATTGCTTGGACGCCAATCGCGAGGTCCTCGACGAGCTTGTGCGTCAGTTATTCGCAAAGGAGACGCTGAGCAAGGCTGAGGTCGCCGAGATCTTCAAGCCGCTCAAGCGGTGGCCCGAGCGCGGTTCCTTCACCGGTTCGGATAAGCGTGTGCCATCGTCTATCCCGCCGATCGAGCCGCCGCAGGTCGCTGGTGTGGAGGAGGATGCTCCGCAGGTCGGTGCTCCCCGTCGTGGCGTCATCACCCCGCCGATTCCTGAGCCGGGCGGAGACCTACCAGGAGATAAACCCGGTGAGTGGGAGCCGCCATCTGATTGGCAGCCGCCGAGTGTCGGGGGAGGTAAACCACCTGAGCCGCCAAGCCCTGGACCGACAAATCCGGGGGAGGGCCCGCAGCCGCCATCGAGCGGTAGCCCTTGGGGCCTACCCAGGCCATGATCATCAACGGCCTGCCGCATGTAACGCGGCAGGCCGTCGTTCTAGGCTGTCCGCTGTGAGTTTCACGAAATTGTTGGTTGATCGCGAGCGAGTCGCGGCAGCTACCCGTGAGTTCCTCCTGGCGATCGGCGAGGATCCCAATCGGGAAGGTCTGCGCGATACCCCGATGCGCGTGGCCAAGGCGGCCGAGGAACTATTTGGCGGGTTGAGTCAAGATCCGGGAGAGTTGCTGGCAACGACTTTTGACATCTCCCACGACGAGATGGTGTTAGTACGCGATATTGAGCTGCAGTCGATGTGTGAACACCACCTGCTGCCCTTCATCGGAGTGGCGCACGTTGGTTATATTCCGGCCAAGGATGGCCGAGTGACAGGACTGAGCAAGATCGCCAGGTTAGTGGAGGTCTATGCGCGTCGACCTCAGGTACAAGAGAGGTTGACGACCCAGGTGGCCGACGCCTTGGTAAAGCACCTGGGCGCCCGTGGTGTGATCGTGGTCGTTGAGGCCGAGCATATGTGCATGACGACGAGAGGGGTCCGCAAGCCAGGAGCCAGAACGGTGACCTCTGCGGTTCGCGGGATCCTGCGCAACCCGGCGACGCGGGCCGAAGCGATGGGACTTATCACGGCTGGGCGTTGACTATTCCAATGGGCCCTTACTTGGGTCTTGGGGCTTAACGCCTGGAGCGTTGATCTCCCTAGCATGGCAACAGTGTTAAGCGCTGTGGGCGGACCTGTTGCCGCGACGGTAGGTGTAGCGACCGGGTTGGCCGAGGGGGCACTTGTCCTGGCTTTTGTCACACCGAGGCGTTATCGGCACGGCGATGAGGTCGACTGCCCGCCACGCAGCCGTTGGTGGGTCCCCGTCTGGACGGTTTTCGCCTGCGCCAGTCTGGCTTTCTCGTGGTGGCACGCCCCGGCGTACATGGCAATCGTTCTGACGTTGGTAGCGCCATTGGTTGCGGCCTGCGTCGTTGATGTTGACGTCCAGCGACTGCCCGACGCCATCACCCTTCCGACGGCTGCGGTGCTGGTTGTCGCTTTGGGGATCCTGGCGGCGGTAACCTCTGCCTGGTCTGCTCTCGGACGTTCGCTGGGTGCAGGCTTCCTCGTTTTTCTTGTGTTTTTCGCGCTGGCCTTCATCGGTGGGGGCGGCGGCATGGGCATGGGCGACGTCAAGCTGTCGGTGTCCATCGGCCTCATGAACGGCTACCTGTCGTGGGTGCACGTGTTTCTTGCCGTGTTGGCGGGCGCCCTCATTGGATCGTTTTGGGGCCTGGGACTGCGTGTCGTCAAGGGGGAGAGTGCGCGTGAGTTCGCCTTCGGCCCGCACATGGTGGCTGGTGCTCAGTGGTGCTCATTATGCCTGCTCTGTCAGGACTGTGGTCATGACGGCGGCCGGTCAGCCTTCTCGGTCCAGCAGACGTCCGAAGTGGATAATGAGGGCCAGACCCAATAATCCTATCCCGGCGACCGTGGCGACGAGTGCCCGGAACGGGACACCGACGCGCACCGGCATGACCCATACGGCACCTGACTCGGCCGCCGTCCCGGAGCAGTGGAGGGTCTCATCGCCGTGGGTGGCTCCGATCCGCAGCACTGGGCGCAGAGCGGTGTCCTCGCGCGCACGTTCACCGATGGAAGGGTCGGCAGGGGCCGTCACTCTCGATGTGCTCGACTCTCGGGTGATGGAGCATGACAGGGCGCTGTCAGGTCCGGTCCCGTCGAGCCCGATGTCTTTGCTGACGAACACCACCTGCCCCTGTGACAATGGTGGAGACTTCTGAAGATGGACGGTAGATGCGGAGATCAAGTGGATGTCTTCGGTCTCGGGCAGGCTCCAGGCGGCGATGCCTAACACGAGTAGCACGATGGAACTGATCGACACGACGATCGTGAGGATGACGCGTACGGCCTGTAATCGCCGTGAATTGGTGTACCGCCACTTGCTTCGGTGCCGTGACGCGGCAAGCGGTCGTTCCATAGGTCATCCTTTACGGCAGAGTTGGGATGTATTGACCCTATCCGACGCGGGCGCACGCCTTCGATGCGTCCGGTTCTGGGCAGCGCCAGACCCCAAGGTATTGGCCTATAGAGTGACCTTGGTCTCGGGTCTGGCTGATGCCCCTTCTCAAGAACGGCACGAATTGGTTACGAACTATCGCACTTTGATCGACTCGACCACACCAAGGAGTTTTGCTGACAATGAGTGATCTCTTCGTCGTCGCTGAGGCGCACCCATACTGGCCTTCGCCGATTTCGTGGCGAGACGACGATCCCTTCGTCCTCGTCATGGGAATCGACGACCCCAGCGCCTTGGCCGTCTGGGTGCGTGAGTATGACGTTGGCGGTGTGGTCATCGTGCACCGGGCGCAGGTCGATCGGCAGGCCCGCTTCATGGCGAACCTTGCTAGTGGGGCTGTGCCCGGCCTTTCCGTGACGACGGTGACGCACCGGGCTTCGGCCTTGGCAGCGGCCCTCGCCTGCAGGGCGGTCGCTCCCTGGCGTGATCCTTTGGCCTCGAAGGTCGAATGGCTCGAACGAATCTTAACGACGGCACGATCTGGGGTCGTGCTGTCGTCAGTGGCAGGTTTGCACGACCCGAATCCGGGAATCATGAGGCACTTGGCCTCGCTGCTGCCATGGGGCCCACCGTTCGTCGTCCAGTTCGCTCCGGAGGTCGAGTTCATCCGACTTCCTAACTCAGACTCGTTATTCGAAGGTGGAGCCGGGTCCTGGCATGTTACCGAGGGTGATGGTCTCCTGCCCGGTCCGCTCCAGTCGGCGTCGGTCGAGCGTCCTATCACTGACGTGCGGGCCGAGTACGGCGGCCACGGCCGGGAGTTTGCCCTCCTCGGATGGCCCTCCGACGACCGGGGGTACGCCGGTCGCTGCCCGGTGTGCGGGGTGCAATGCGTCTCGGTGGTGTGCCCCGTCTGTCATGTCCATGTTCTCGTGCAGGAGAGTGTCGCGTGAATCCCCGTCAACGTCGTGGTCTGATCTACTTGCTCATCGCAGTCGTTGTCGCTATTGCGACCTTCCTCACGGTGACCAGGTACGTGGCGTCGGTTAATAGTCAGGTCGGCTCGCGGGTGACCGTTTACCGGGCTAAAACGGCCATTTCGCCGTACACTCCTTTGTCGGATTCTGTGCTCGAACCGGTTGAGGTGCCGCGTCGGTGGACTTCGGATTCCTCGATGGTGAGTTTGTCGAGCCTCAGGGGACGTCGGATCGGCTTCCGTGTCGAGGCAGGCACCGTCATTACCCGAGACATGCTTATCGCGCCGTCGGACCTCAATCCGGACGAGCGGGAGATCGCCATTAACGTCAACTCGGTCACAGGGGTCGCCGGGCGCGTCAAGCCGGGTGACCGGGTCGACATTTATGCGGTCTTCGCTGATGTGCCTGGTCTACCTAAGTCAGTGCGGGTTCTCACCCGCAACACTCGAGTCGTCTCGATCGCTGGTAAGATGAATATTCCCGGGCAGTCTGGCAATGGGGTTACCGAGACTGAGGTCATCCCGGTTACTTTGGCCCTCACCCCGAATGACGCCACCGCAGTGACCTATGCTGCGGCCTTCGCCAAGGAGGTACGCCTGGTCGCCTTGCCGACCGATGCGGGCGCGAACCGCAATGGTGAGAAGAACGAGTACGATGCGTCAAGCCTGGGCGGCAGGGCTGTTCCGGAGGGCCAGCGATGAGTACCGTCATCATCTGTCACACCGATCAGAACGTCGTGGGTGACCTGCGAACCGTGCTGGATGAGGTTCCGGACCTCGTAATCAGCCATGTCGTCTCAACGACGATCGAGTTGCACAGGGCCGTCGCCAAAGGTGCCCCCGATCTCGTACTTATCGGTGACCAGACCGGGCCCGACTCGGTCGACGACGTGTGTCGATCGTTCCTCGCCGTCCATCCGGGAACGGCTGTCATCCAAGTGCTGACTCATCGGTCGCCGCAGGCGGCATTGCGGGCCATGGAGGCGGGTGCGCGCGGTGTCGTCAGCCAGCCCTTCGCCTTCGAGGATGTTTCCGAACGTATCGGCAGAGCTTTGGAGTACGCCGACACGATGCGGAAGGTCATCGCCGGCACCGTGGCGCAGCGACGACGCCGCGGCCGTCTGATCTGTGTGGCCGGTGCCAAGGGTGGCGTCGGCACGACGACTTTGGCTGTGCACATGGCTGCCGATTTCCTGCGGGTCCATCCGCAGTCTCGGGTTTGCGTCGTCGACGCCGACGTCGAGAAGGGGGATGTCGCTGCGGTGCTCGACATCCGCCAGTCGGTCTCCATTGCTGACATTGCCAAGGTCTATTCGGACTTGTCGGCGAACACCGTGGGGGATGCTGTCATCCAGCACGAGAGCGGTATCCACGTCATGCTGGCCCCAGTCGACGTGCGTGAGTCGGACTACATCACCCCGGAGGCGATCCACGCCATTCTTGACCTGCTGCGCATGGAATTCCCGCTCGTCATCGTTGACGCCGGTGGACACGTTTCGCCCGGTCAGGCGGCTGTCGCACAGATGGCCGACGAGATGGTCGTCGTGATAAGCCCCGACGCCCTGGTCATGCGAGCCTTCCGCAAGCGGGCTGCGGCCTGGGAGTCCTTGGGAGTGCGTGACGAGGCGGAGCTCAAGGTCGTCGTCAACAAGGTTGACAAAAGGTCGATCTTCCCAGCTTCCGCGGTAGCCAAGCTCACAGTGGCCAAGGTGGTCGACGTCATGCTGCCGTTCATGCCGCGGGCCCTTGAGGTGGCGTCCAACGATCGTGACCCGCGGGCCCTTACCGAGGTGTCGTGGTGGCGTCTCATCTCGGATCTGCGCCACGAGGTTGGCGCCGACATCGAACCGATGGAATCGGTAACGGTCACTGCCGAACCAGTATGGCGCCGACGAATCCTTCCCGACTTCGGTCGATCCCCGGACGAGACGCATCGACCGGCCAGAAGAACAGCCGATGAGGACAGGGGTGTCAGGTGATGACGTTGCTGAGAGACCTCGGACGGCGATTCCGGGACGAGAGGGGCGCGGTCGCTCTGGAAGACCTCGGCATGCTGCCGATCGTGCTGGTGGTGGTGTTAGCTGGATGGCAGATCCTGGTTGTGGGCGTGTCTGAGTCATGCTCGGCCGTGCGGCTTCGGCGGCGTCACGGGAATATGCAGTGACCGGGTCTTTGGCCATGGCAACCGACACGGCCCGCGCGGGCGTCCCGGCCCCGTTCAACGACGTCACCGTGAGTGGTGACAGCACCATAAACGTCAAGCTGCGGGTGCCTGGTTCCCTCACCGGTGTGTGGGGCGTCATGGATGTGGTGGAAATGTCGAAGAATGTCGTGGAGGAGCCTCGATGAGCGTGTACGAGTCGACATCGCGTCCGAAATTCCGTGACGACCGTGGAGGGGCAGCAATTGAGTGCGTCGGGCTACTCCCGCTGTTCCTGGTGGCGGCGATCGCCACCCTGCAGATTGGATTGGCCGGATGGGCCTCGATCGAGACCGAGCATGCCGCCCGCGATGCCGCCCGTGCCGCATCCCTCGGCGAGGATGCGCAGTCGGCGGCGGAGGCGTCTCTGACGGGGGTTCTGCACGTGCAGTCGATGTCGGTTGCGGGAGGAGACAGTTGTCGCGTCAGCCTGACGGTCAAGGTGCCCTCCCTCATCGGCTTCCGGGTAGGCACCGTAACCCGCGTTGCAGAGATGCCGAGGCTGCACGCATGAGATCGTACGCAGCGTTCGAGGATTCTCGACCCAGCAACACCCAGGCCGACGATCATCGTGAGTCGCTCGTGTCGGTCTTTCGTCGTCTCCTTCTCGAAGAGGTCGACCTGGGAGAGCTGTCCAAGCTTGACACCGCCCAGCGTAGGGTGCGTCTGGAGCGGGTTATCGCTCACCTGGTCTCCCGCGAGGGAGTTATTTTGTCGACCTCCCAGCGCAACCAATTGGTGCGTCGGGTCGTCGACGAGGCCGTCGGTCTGGGTGTGCTCGAACCGATCCTCTCGGACCCGAGCGTCAGCGAGATCATGATCAACGGCCACCAGACCATCTACGTTGAGCGTGCCGGTCGCCTGGAACTGTGGCCAACGGCCTTCAGCTCCGAGGAACAGCTCATGCAGGCGATCGACCGGATAGTCTCGACCGTCAACCGACGTGTCGACGAGTCCAGCCCGATGGTTGACGCGCGGCTGCCACCGGATTCGCGCATGCCCCGAGGCGCTCGGGTCAACGTCGTCCTGCCCCCGCTGGCCCTCAACGGTCCGACGGTGACGATCCGGTTGTTCCCTCAGGCCCTCAGCCTTGAGGCGATGGTCGAACGCAAGTCGCTTGACATGGCTATGGCACGGCTCCTGCAGTCCTTTGTGCAGGCTCGTCTCAACATTATCGTCTCGGGAGGCACCGGTTCGGGTAAGACGACCTTGCTTAACGCCTTGTCGACTTTCATTGACCCGGCGGAACGCATCGTCACTATCGAGGACGCTGCCGAACTCACTCTTGATCAGCCCCACACCATTCGGCTTGAGACCCGCCCGGCCAACGTCGAGGGTGGCGGGCAGGTGATGATCCGCGACCTGGTGCGCAACTCGCTGCGTATGAGGCCCGACCGCATCATCGTCGGTGAGTGCCGTGGCGGTGAGGCGCTCGACATGCTTCAGGCGATGAATACCGGCCATGAGGGGTCGCTGACGACGGTGCACGCCAACTCACCCGAGGACGCTCTCGTGCGGCTTGAGACCTTGGCCTCCATGAGCGATGTCGATATGCCTTTCCAAGCGTTCCATGATCAGGTCAACTCGGCCGTCGACATTATCGTCCAGCTCCAGCGCACCAGCTACGGAGCTCGCCGGGTGACCACCGTCTCGTACGTGACTAGTCGGCGGCAGGAGCCTTTCCGCATGGAACCGATCATGGAATGGGTCCATGTGCCACAAAATCCGCGCGAGGGCTCATTCCGCACTTGTGGCCTGCCCGGCCCCCTGCGCGAGCGGTTGGCGGCCAGCGGTGTCTCCGTGGATCACGAGGAGGTCGCATGACCTACTTCTGGCTCATGCTTGCCGAGGGTTTACTCATGGCTGGGCTTGTTATCTTGGCTATACGCGAGTTCGCATGGGTGGTCGCACAGCGACGTCGGGCAGTCAGCGACGCTACGCCGAGTATCTTGCACTCCAAGACGCTCCTTGGTGAGATCAATACCAGGTTTGTGCGCACCCGTCCGGGGCGGTGGCTGGCCCGGGAATTGGAGTTGGGCGGTATCACTCAGCCGCCGGCAGTGGTGGCTGCAGTGACCATTCTCGTATCCATCTTGGTGGCTGTGGTTTTCTACAATATGCTCGCCCCAGCCTTGGCCGTGGTCGGTGTCCTGCTCGGCCTGGCAGGCCTGTGGGAGTCTGTACGCCGGTCTCAGCAGCGTCGCACGGCTAAATTTGTTAATCAGCTTCCCGAATTGGCCCGATTGTTGGCCAATGCCAGCCACGCGGGGCTGTCGCTGCCCACCGCGATCGCCATGGTTTCCGATGAACTCGGTGAGCCGGCCCGCTCGGAGTTCGCACAGGTCGAGAACCGGTTACGTTTCGGCGCGTCATTGCAAACGGCCCTCGACGAGTTGGCGTCTCACGTACGATCTCGTGAAGTGACGGTGCTCATGTCGACTCTCATCGTTTCGGCGCGCAGTGGCGGCTCGTTGGTTACAGCATTGCGCGGCATCGCCGACTCCCTTGAGGAGCGTAAGGAGACCCGCCGTGAGGTGACGACTATCCTTTCCCAGTCGTTGGCGACGGCTTACCTTATTATCATCATCGGCTTGGGCCTGCTCGTCGCCCTCAACATGTTCGAACCTGGAACGGTGGAGTTGATGACCCATTCCCTCGTTGGTCGCATTTGTCTCATCGCTGGACTGTCGCTCTTTGCGGTGGGATTCGTTGTAATCCGTCAGATGACGAAGGTGAAGCTGTGAGTTCCCTCCTTATCGGCCTCATCCCGGGGGTGGTCGCCCTCGGTGCTGTTCTCCTGATCGTCCGAGGCATCTATTTGGCCGCATCCGACCCATCGGAGGCGCTCGACTTGGACGAGGTGGCACTGCTCAAGAAAGCTGAGCGGGACCGCCATGCTGGCCCGCTCGAGTCACTGGCAATGAGATTTCTGCCAGTGGTTCGCGGCGCGTTGCCTACTCGTGCTGTCTCGTGGATCCAAAAGCAGGTCAACGCTGCTGGTCGCCCCGACGGTATGACTGTCGATACTGTACTCGCCGACATGCTCAAGTGGGCGGTTATTGTTGTGCCGTTGGCGGTCTTCGTGTTGGTGCAGGGGATGGCATTCATCGCTCTGCTTGCGCTCTTCATCCCGCTGGGCAAGCTCACTGGCGACGTCAAGAGGCGTAAGGAGCAGATTGACCAGGATCTGCCCAGTTTCATGGACGTGCTGGCTGTGACGGTCACCGCCGGTATCGGTTTCCGGCGTGCTTTGCGTACCGTCTCCGAGCGGTACGGTGGGCCCCTCGCCGACGAGATCCAGCTCACTTTGCAGCACGTCGACAACGGGGCGAGTATGCGCCAGGCTTTTACTGCCCTGCGTGACCGGACTGGTTCGGCTGCCGTTGATGAGTTCGTCTCGGCGTACGTGCAGTCCGAGGAGCTCGGCGCGCCCCTTGTTGACACCCTCAACCACATCGCCGCCGACATGCGCCGCTCGTCGGCCCAGGCAGCGCTCCAGCGGGCCTCGAGAATCGAGCCGCGTGTTTCTCTCGTGACGACGACGGTCATGGTGCCCGGCATACTCGTGTTACTCATTGGCGGCCTACTTATTGGGACGGGCATGCTCCACCAGATCTCGGGGATGTTCAAGTGAGTGCCCCGTCACGGCCCGTTTTGGGCTGGTCCCAACTTGTCCAACTCACCCGAGCGGCCTTGGCACTTCGCCTCCTGGCGGTCTTCGTCGGTTTGCTGAGCCCGGCCGACCGGCTCATGACGCCGGTGCAGATCATCGTCATCGTGGCGATGTCGACCGTCGAGCTGAGATTCACTGAGTTTCTGGCGCTGCTCGAAGCACACCCCATGCTGGCACTCGTCGACCTGGCCATCGTCGTCGGCTTTGTCGCCGTGGCCGGGGCAACGTCGGCCCTGCAGCTAACGGTGCTGACGACCGCTTTCCTTGTCGGCCTGTGGGTCGATCGGCTTGGCGGAGCTATCGCGATGCTCATGCTCGTTGCGTTGTGGGTTTTGGCACTGGTCATGCGCAAGGCGTCCGACGATGAGGTGCTCAGCCACAAGATCCTGCGTGCCAGCCTTATCGCGACCACTGCTGCTGAGGAACGAGCCAAGCTGGCCACCGAGCTTCATGACAAACTGGCCAAGACGATCCAGAGTGTCGCGCTGATGACCTCGGTCATTCCGGCGGCGGTGGAGACCGATCCGGCACGGGCGATCACCGCGGCGCGTCAGGCCCACCAGATGAGCGCCCGCGCCGTCACCGAGTTACGAGGGGTGATGTCTGGATTACGTAGCAACGGCACTGATCTCGTCTTCGGCGAAGCGGTCATCGGCCTAGTGAGCACATGGCAGAGTGCCGAGGGCCGGCACGTCCAGCTCACTGTCGACGAGGACATGGTGCTCAAGAGACCTGATGTCCAGTTCGAGGTGTTGGCCGCCCTCAGCGAGTCACTCGACAACATTGCCCAGCACGCCGGACACTGCGATGTCGACGTCATTGTCAGCAAGGAGGGATCCATCCTCACCGTCGTCGTCCGCGATACCGGCAAGGGGTTCTCCGAGTCGGAATTGCGGGCTTGCCAGCGAGTCGGTCATCAAGGGGTGCTTGACGTGCAGCGTCGTCTGGTGCGGATCGGTGGCCTTGCTGATGTCTCTAGTGAGGTAGGCCGGGGCACGACGGTGACGATGGTGGTGCATGACGAGCCGTTGGAGGAACGTGAGTGAAAACGAGGCGATCACGGTGCTCGTGGTCGACGATTCCGCTGTCATGCGTCTGGGGTTGCGGACCCTGCTCGAGCAGGACGACGACATCGAGGTGGTGGGCGAAGCCGAAAACGGTGACACCGCGGTGCGCTGCGCCACCGAGCTTCAACCCGATGTCATTCTGCTCGACATTCGGATGCCTAGGCGGGATGGACTGTCAGTGTTGTCTCAGCTCGCGGCGGGGTCAACGGTCATCATGACTACCTTCACCGACGACGCTGGAGCGATCCGACGGGCCATGGACGAGGGAGCTGCGGGATACCTCGTGCACGGTACTTTCGATGCCCATGCGTTGGGCCACATGATCCGTAGTGCGAAGGCCGGCGTCATGCCCGTGGCACCCATGGTCATGTCGGCCTTGGCCGGCCGGGGCCACGGGACGCAGATCGGTCGGTTCCCGGGGATTCGTCGAAATATGGGTCTCAGCGATCGTCAGGCCGAGGTGATGGATCTCATCGCTGCGGGCCAGTCGAACAAGGAGATCAGCAAGACGCTCTTTCTAGCCGAGAAGACGGTCAAGAACCACATCAACCAAATCTTCGCCACACTCGGGGTGACGACGAGGGCTCAGGCCATCGTCCTGTGGCTCCAGGGCTCGGGTCCGGACGGGCCCGAATGAGGGTTGGGTTCGGCCTGGGTCCACAATTGGGCCTGCGGACCCTATGACGGATTGCTTCGGTTCCGTAATGTCGTACATGTCAAGTGAGGGGGCGGAAATCGCCCGGTTGCCTTCGTTGGGATATCACGGATGCACATTCGAACCACGAGGAGAGGAATTCGCCATGAACGATCTGGTTCTTGCTACTACTGTCCACACGCAGCTCGCCATCAAGTCGATGGTTGAGAGGCTTCGTCAGAATGAGCGTGGTGCCAGCGCCCTTGAATACGTCGGCATGCTGATTATCGGTGCAGTTTTCGTTTCTGCTATCTATGGGGTAATCAAGCCTGAAAAAATTAAGAGCTGGGTTGATAAGGCGACCAGTGTCATGGATCGTTTGAATGTCGGTGGGTGAAGTTGTTGCCTATGTAGGAGGAAGCAGTCCATTGGGTTGAGTTCTCTGTTTGCGGCTACGCGGTGGGGTCGATTTCCCCATCGCGCTGAGTTGTGTCGAATATTCTAATATATGCGCGTGTTGCCTCGGGGTTGGGATTCGTTGGAGAGACAGCGTGGATTGGGAATGAGGAAATCAATGTCACGCAAACGTGGTGAGCAAGGACAGGTAAGTACTGCTATCCTTATGTCATTCACCTTCGTCCTGCTGACGATAGCAATGATGGCAATTCCAAATTTTACTAGGGCTGGAACTGAGCGTACTGGGCTTGACAGTGCTGCTGATGCTGCTGCCTTGGCGGGGGCGCAGCAAGTCCAGGAAATGCTTCCGCAAATAGTCGAGGCCTATGCTCGCTCGGGTGGGGAAAGCCCGGCGGTTGGGTCGATTGGGGCAGAGTCCGCCATCTCCTTTGCAGAGCGAAATGGGTCGCATGTTGTCACGTATCAGTACACACCCGTGGACGGGTTGGTGAGCGTGACAGTGAGAAGCAATAAAGTGCAAGAGAATGGCATGCAGAATACGGGCCATGCGGTGGCGGACTCAGGATTTGCTTTTGGGGGCAGGTGCGTACTCGATGTGCCGACGCCGACACCGATGTCTGGTCCGGTTGTGAGTACTACGTCGACTCCTGGTGGTGCTGGCGAACCGGCTCTAGCGCCTATTGAGCAGACTTCTGGTCACATGCGGTGCGGTGACAAAGTTATCGACGTGGATATTGATGAGCATGGTGGGGTTGCGGCTAGGGTTTCTCTGCGTGGGATTCGAGGTTTTCTTCTTGGGGGTCGTAAAGCGTCGTTGGTGCGGTGATGTGTTCGTGGTCCGGTAGGGCTTTGGTTGTGTATGGGCTTGGGTAGGTGTTGTGGGAATGTGGAATTGGAAGATGAGGGTAGCAGGTTTTGTTGGTGGGCTTGCTGTGGTCTTTGGGTTTGTGGCGTTGCCGGCGCGGTCTGATGAGAGTGTCAGTGCGCCGGTGCCTCTGGTTGATGCGGTTGCGGTGAGCCAGGATGACCACGCGAAACGGCAGGAGGAGAACCCGGGGTCGGTGATTTTGGCGTTGCATGCTGTGCGGCGTCTTCCGTATGCCACGGTGGTGTATTACTCGGTGTCGGTGGATGCTTCGGTGTCTGGTCCGCTTGAGGACTACGGGTACCTCGTCGGTACAGGAGGGGGTGCCCAGGCGCACTACAGCGGCGACCTTGTTGCCGATGGGGCCATCATTGATGTGCGCAACCGGCGGCTGTATAGCACGATCGCCGACCTCCGTGGTTGCAAGATGTGTGGCGACGACTGGTGGGAGGGTGCGCCGGTGTGGGGAACGGCTCCTGGGCATTCTACGCTTGGTTGGTTTAGTACTCCGCCGTTGCCTGCTGATGTGCAGCGGGTTGATGTGACGGTGGGTAACCGTATCTTTCATGATGTGCCGGTGGGTGATGGGTTGTTGGGTCCCACTATTGATAAGGAGACGGCGAGGGGTCGTTGGAGTGAGGGTATGCCGTTGGGTGTGGCTTAGCCGGCACTGGATCCGAAGGATTTGGCTGGTGTTGATGTGTCGAAGTTTGTGCACGCGTTGGTGACTACGACTGGTGATGTTTCTGATGCTAGTCGTGAGCGGGTGACTAAGGGGTCTATGAAGATTGATCTGGATGCCAGTGTGCTTTTTGATTTGGATTCTGATGTGGTTAAGCCGGCTGGTCGTCAGATTATTGATCGGATGGTTAAGCAGTTTGTTGCTCGTAAGGTGTCGGGGAAGATTGGGGTGACTGGCTATACAGATAATAGTGGTTCTGTTGCTCATAATTTGGATCTTTCGCGTCGGCGGGCTGTGTCGGTGGCCAGGCTTCTTGGATTGCAGCTATCGAAGGGGGTCACGTTGGTTACGGCGGGTAAGGGGGAGGCTGATCCGGTGGCTAGTAATGATTCTGAGGCTGGGCGTCGTTTGAATCGTCGGGTCACGATCACTGTCAAGGAGGGGTGATGAAAGGTCGTCCGGTTTTCGTTGGCTGTGTGGCTGTGTTGGTTCTGACGGCTTGTGGTAGCACTGGTATGTCTGCTGGGTCGCCCCATGCTGTTACTTCTTCGGGTGTGTCTGTGGCGGGTATATCGGCGTCGCCGAGTGCGTCGGTTAGTGTGATGGGTTCGGCGCGGGCTGTGGTTGTGGAGTCGGCGGCGGGTCGGGTGATTCGGGATAAGGTGAAGGAGGATGGTGGTCCGATTCCCAAAGAGGTTGCCGCGATTCGTTTTCGTCCTAATCGTTATACCCAGGAAGCGATTTTGCATGTGTCATCGGTGCGTACTGGGCCGACTGGAACTGTCCTGACCTTTTGGGTGACTTCACAGGCGCTGAGTCATGTGATGGCGGCTGCTGCTCCCGAGGACTACCCGTCTCTTATCGACACTGCTGGAGGAGTCAAATATTCAGTCGACAGTTTCCACGGCTCTCATAGCATGACGTTCGTAGTTGGTAGTGAGGAACCGGAGATTGACGCCAAGAGTGTGTATGTGATGCAGGCGTCGTATCCGCCTTTGCCGGAATCGGTGACGAAGGTGAAGATCGCGGTGGGGTCGGCTAAGACGTCTCCTGATATTCCGGTGACTCGCTGAGGGAACGATGTTGAGGCCTGGGTCCAAACTAGGCCTAGATTAGAGTCACGGGCTCAGGCGTGCCGGACAGTTTCGCCGCTATGATCATCGCGGCATTGTGGAGACTATCGAGATGAGACCCATGTAGGCCAAGTTTTTCGAGAACGCTACGACCCACCGCGTTTTGTTGAAGCGGTGGCTGCCGGCTGTAAGTGAGTGAGGGATGATGGTCAACAACTATGGCGTGTCGCGTAGGGCGTTGCTCGGTGTGGGCGGATTGATGCTTGGCGTCGGGCTCGTGGGTTGCTCCGATTCGGAAGGGGAGGTGGATTCGAGCTGGGAGTCGGTGACTGTTGGTCGTATCACGGTGAGCCACCCCAAGGAGTGGGTGGAGAAGCCACCGGAGAATGAAAATTTCACCAAGAATTTCGCTGACGGCCCCCATGGCATGCAGATTGCGGGTCATTACAGCGCCGACACCGAACCTACGTTGGCATGGTCCGTGCTTAAGTTCATGATCTCCGGGACGTTCGAGGGCTACCACGCTAAGGGGTACCAGGAGATCACCATCAAGGGCGCTGCTAAGGCGATCAAGTGCCCGTTTGACTTCACTGATAAGGGGAAGTCTGCGCGTGGGTATTGGCTTGTTGCTTCGGGCGTGTTGCCCACCGAGGGTACCGCGATCGTGCTTCTCCGTCTTCCCGGCGACGACACGAATCTGGTTGACAAAGTATTGCTTCGATGTCGTTTAAGGCGTGATCTCGTGTCCTGTTTGAGGTGGTGGAGATGGCGGTGAGAGGTACGAGGCGAGATACTCGGTCAGCATGGGCGGACCCTACTTTGACGTCGCCGGCACCGAGACAACGGTCTTGGATGTTTGACGTTGTTTTGGGGGTATTGCTCACTATCGTTGCAGCAGGTATCGCTGATGTCGTCGTCGTGTGGTCGAGTGCTCTCGTTTATGACACGCGGCTGGGGGCGGTGCTTCTGGGGGTCCTGGGTGCGTTGGTGCTTTCGCATGTATGGGCATCGCGCCGGGCGTTGGCGACGGTGTGGTGGTCGTGTGGCTTGGTCCTGCTGTGTGTGGTGGGGATGGCCGTGTATGCGTGGGTGCGTGTAGACCTGAGTCCGGTGGATCCTGTGGTCGTAGGAGCGCTTGCTCCGATTCTTCCGGTTGCGGCCTGTGCCGCGTCGGTACGGGGTATTTGTGGCGGTTGTGTGCGCGGCTCGTAGCCGACCATCGCAGCTTGTGAACCGGGACTGGGCAGCTGTTTAGTGCGGTGGAGGAGTCTTCTGGTTCCGTCGTGTGATGTATAGCCATCCGGTTGATCCCATGGTTTGGGCCCGGCTTAGGTCCCGGTTTGGGGCCACGGACTCAGGCGCAGCCATGGGCTTCTTTTTATGCTCTCCCTGTATTGGGTAGGTCTATAGAGGGGAGACCCATGCGGACAAGGGACGATCGGGGCGCCGCTGCGCTGGAATACATCGCGATGCTCCTTATTGCGGCTATGTTCACCAGTGCCGTGGCGGTCGGCGTCGTGGGTACAGCAGAAAGTGTGCCAGGCCTTGGCGGTTATCTCTGGGAAGGGTTCGTGTGCCCCGGCGGTGAAGCCACCGGCCCAACAGCTGCCTAAGCGCTGCCTGATTCACTCCGACGAGAACACCACGTCAATCTATGCCGAGGGAAAATTCACCTGGGCCAAGGTCGGTGGGGAAGGCGGATACGGCTACCATCTCGTTGAGTACAGCGATGGTAAAGCTGACGTCGAATTGTTCTATAACGTCGGGGCAAGTGCCGGCGCCGCAGCGCCTGGCTGGAGTAAAGGCCCCGCCAGCCTCGACGCGTCCATCACCGGGTCGGCAAAGTACACGAAGGGTGAGACTGTCCATTACGACAGCGTCGCCGCCGCTCGCGCAGATCGGGACAACTTGAACAAGTACGCTCGGGGACGTGCGCTGGCGGTCATGCATCTTGGCAGTGCCCCCGATGCCCCCAACTCCCAGCTCTCTTCGACCTCGAAGACAGTGGAGGTCGATGTCAAAGGTAAGGCGGACCTCAAAGTTAAGGCTAAAGTCGGTGGTCACGGTTCAGTCGATGCTGGTGCTAGCGGCGGTGTTGACGGCAATGTTCAGTACACAACCAAGTCCGATTCGAAGACTGGTGCGATAACGCACACGGTTGAAGTTTCGGGATCGGCTAAGGGTGATGCCCATGCGAACGCGGGCGCGACGATGGGTAACCACGGCGTCAAAACACCAACTGTTGGCGGTTATGCCGGGATTGATGACGATACCTCGGTGTCGGTAACCAAAGACAAATCTGGCAAGATTACAGAGCTCGTCATCACCAAGAGCGGTGCCAAAGGTGCCGATTCTGGCGTGGATGGTGACTTCAAATTTGAGCCGGGTAAGCCGAAGTCTCTTCTTGGTCCGGGTGGGGGGAAGCCTGTTCCTGGCCTGGGTAGGTGGAAGCCTGAGCCCAATAAGTCTCGCGATGCCGGTAACAACGAGGGCCGCCACCGCAAGCAGGGCAAGGGGAGTACTTTGCCTAAGAAGCCGGGTCGTGAGGAGGAGTCCGACGGTGACCACAAGAGTCGTGAGACGACCACCATCCGGGTAGCCGTCAACGACCAGAACCGGAGTCAGGTCCGAAAGTGGCTCGGGGATGACGATGTTAAGCTCTCCAATGGGGTGCCACTGCTGGTCAAGGCGCGGTTTATGAACCCGCTGGACGCTAACACCACTAACGACTTCGCTAAGTTCCTCTACCAGTCTGACGACACCCAGATCGACAAGCAGAAGAGCAGTGAGACTTCCGATTTGGAGGACGATTCCTATGACATTTGGGTCGCGAAGGCCGGAGAAAAAGATGCTAAAGAATCCAGTTCGTCCACTGGTCAGACGAGTTATCTTTTGGAGAACGGCAAACGCGTCCCCAAGATCAATGAGGGGTGCAAATAAGTGATTGCCTCGCAGACCTCGATGAGCGCCTGCGAGGCAGTCCTAGACTCCACTGCATGATCAACGTCGGCCCGGCTAACACCAACCCGCATCCCGCCCGTACCCTCGTCATGGGTGTCGTCAACGTTACCCCTAACTCCTTTTCTGACGGGGGAATGTGGGCCGACCTTGAGGCGGCCATCCGTCACGCCCGCGACCTGGTCATCGACGGAGCCGACATCATCGATGTCGGTGGCGAATCTACCCGTCCAGGTGCTAAGCGCACCCCCGAGGACGAGGAGTTGCGTCGCGTCCTGCCCGTCGTCAATGCTCTGGTGGCCGATGGGGTCACCGTCTCCGTCGACACTATGCGCGTCTCAGTGGCCAAAGCCGTGATCGAGGCTGGGGTTACCATCGTCAACGACGTCTCTGGGGGCAAGGCTGAACCGGCGATCCTCGACGTCGTCGCCGACGCCGGTGTCGATTACGTTCTGATGCACTGGCGGGGTCAGTCCGCCACCATGCAGAATCTCGTCGGCTACGACGACGTGGTCGCCGACGTCATCTCTGAGACCTCCCAGCAGGTCGATGCAGCCATTGCTGCTGGCATCGACCGTGAGCGTATCATCGTCGACCCGGGCATCGGTTTCTCCAAGACGGTCGAGCACAACTGGCAGCTCATCGACGCCGTTGATACCTTCCAGGATGCATTCGCCGACCTCCGCGTCCTGTGGGGAGTTAGTCGCAAGCGCTTCCTTGGCGAGCTGCTTGCGCAGAACGGGGAAGACCGTCCAGCCCTCGAACGTGACGCGAGCACCATGGCCTTGTCGACGTATTTCGCTCTTCATCGCGCCTGGTGTGTGCGCACCCACGAGGTTCGTGCCAACCGTGATGCCATGGAGACCATCGCTTGCCTTCTCGCCTGGGAGTCCGCGCACTTGTCGAAAAGCCCAATTGTGGCGAACAGGTAATCTTCCGCCATGACTGACGGACAGATCACCTTGACGGGCATTCGTGCTCACGCGAATCACGGCGTGCTTGCTAGCGAGCGTGAACTCGGCCAGCTCTTCAGCGTCGACGTGAGTCTCGACGTCGCCATGGACACTGTTTCTGACGACCTCACCCACGCCGTCAACTATGCGACAGTCGCACAGCGGGTCCTAAATATTCTCACCAGCGAGCCGGTGAACCTCGTTGAAACTCTGGTTGGCAGGATCGCGGATACCGTTCTCGCTATCAGCCCACGTGTCCGTTCCGTCCAGGTAACCGTCCATAAGCCACATGCCCCCGTGGGCGTTGCCCTCGACGACGTGGCTGTCACGTGCCGAAAGGATGCCAAGTGAAAACCGTATTCAGCCTGGGTTCCAATATGGGAGACCCCTTTACCCACCTGCGCGATGCCGTCCGCCTGATCGCCGAAACTCCCGGCATCCATGACGTCGTTGTCTCGCCCGTCTATGTCACCACTCCCGTCGGGGGAGTGCAGCAGGACGATTTCCTTAACCTCGTCGTTGTCGTGACTAGTGACCTTCCTCCGTCAGTCTTGTTGGAGCGTGCCCACGTCATCGAGGACGCTCACGGGCGAGAGCGCACCATACCGAATGGTCCCCGCGCCCTCGACGTTGACCTCATTTGCGTCGGTGACGAGATCGTCACCACCGACGAATTGACCCTCCCACACCCCCGTGCGCATGAGCGTGCCTTCGTCCTCGTGCCGTGGTCCGATGTCGACCCCGAGGCCGAATTGCCCGGGTATGGTCGGATCGCCGAACTGTTAGCATCCTTCGGTGCCGACGAGTTGGCAGAAGCTATTAAGCCTTATCCACGTCGGATTGACGTGGCTGGGGTCACGGTTGCGAGAAGATGGGATAGAGGTACGACGAGGAGGATGTATGACACGGAGCTTGCCACCTGACTGGGATGGCGATCGGCAGCCCGACGACGGCGGTGATCCTCCGGGCAACCTCGCTCCGACCGACTGGAAGGTCATCCTCGTGGCAGCCCTGTGCGGGGCCGCGCTGGGATGGTTCGCGCTGAGCATCTACAAGATCAATGACACCACTGTGCCGATCTTGCCGTGGTCTTTGCCAGTGGTCATCCTTGTCGTCGCTATCGCAACCTGGGGGTACGCTCGGGCTTTCCGCGCCAAGGTTGTTGATCCAGAACGTGAGATTGAGGCGAACCAAGGGCTCGTCTCGCTAGCACTGGGTAAGGCGATCGCCCTATCCGGCGCTGCGCTTGTCGGTGCTTGCATCGTATACGTGCTGACTTTTGTGTGGCACCTCAACATTCCTTACCCGCGCCAACGTGCTATCGTAGGTGGAGTGACGGCTACCACCTGCGCCGTTATGGCATGGGCCGGGTGGCTTCTGGAGAACGCCTGTAAGGTCCCGAAAGGGCCTGATGATCCCGATAAACGCCCTTAGGTGTGGCGGCGGACAAGAACGCGACTCGCCGGTAGTCAGTGCTTGAACGGAGGCCAAACGGACTGTACTTGTGGTCTCTTTGCGGGATATGATGATGCGCGTGAGCGGCGAGCATGATCTTAAACGGGTTGAAAAGGACACTGGCGAGCGCAGAGGTGTGCTCGCTATTCTCATTGTGGCAACGGTTGTTGCCGTTGTGTGTGGGGTAATCCCCTCCATTTGGGCGGTCCGAGCCGGTGTGCTCGTTGCCCTCGTTGGGGCATGGGTTTCTGTCTTCATGGCGTGGCGCCAGGTTGATGCCATTCGCCAGATGCACTTTGACACTCTTAAGGAGCTTCGTCACGCCGCGTCGGAGCAGGAGAAGCGTCATCACGCCGAGTCTATGGAGATGATCGACACTTTCTCGCGTCGGGTTGGCTCCATCTCGAAGACCCTTGCTGATACCCGTGCCAAGCTCGATCGCGCAGAGAATGAGTTGTCGACCCTCCGTGGCGACAAGGCCGCTTTGCAATACAAGGTCACCGCTGGTAACAAGAAGGTCGCTTCCCTTGAGATGCGTATTGCCGAGTTGGAGACCGAACTCGACGCTCTGCTGGCTGACGGCCGGTCCGGACGTTTGGCCACCCTTCGCACTGTCACCGATGCTGGTGTCCCTACCGCCGAGGAGATCTGGGAACGCGGCAACGATGCGACTATCGCTGATCTGTCCCGGGTCGCCTTCCCACGCTTGTCCGACGAGCCTTCCGAGGCTCGTCGCCAGGCCTGACACTTGGCCGACATTTTTGCCCGCCCAACGTTGTGGGGCCCAGCTATCCGGCTGGGCCCCACAACGTCTCTTCATCCGCTGAAGCTCCCGGCGCGAGCTCACTTATCAAGGTCTCCTAGCGTCCATCCCACGGAAGCAATGGTGGCCTCGACGCCGTCAATTGGAGTGCCGGGAAGCACAGTCTCCAAGGCTTGAACGTTGGCGAAGGTGGGGGTGCGCAGAGCCATCCGCCATGGTGTTGTACCACCGCGGGACTCAAGGAAGTGCCCGGAGCGTCCCCAGGGAGCCTCCATAGCGGTCCAAGTACGCCCTCGAGGAACTTTGAGGGCGGTCGGCAGACGAGTCTCTAGCGGCCCGTCTAAGCTCGGCAGTCGTTCGAGGATTTGACGGCACAGGCTCGACGAGACCGTCACGTCGTTACACAAGGTCGATAGCCGGGCGTGGGCGTCGCCCCGGGGGTCTGTATTGACGTCAGGCCATGTCAGCTCGTTGTACACCGTGGTACGCCTTCGGGCGTCTAGGTCGACTCCACTAGCCCGGGAGACGGGTCCCGACAGGCCATAGCTGTCAATCATGTTTGCGGGGATGACGGCCACTCCGCGTACGCCAGTGGCGGAGTCGAGAGCGGCACGGACCCGAGTCACAAGCGCCTCAGCTTCGTCGAGCCACACACGCAACGCGGGCTGCCATTCACTTTCTGGGTGGATTCGAAGTCCCCCGATTCGGGTGATCATAGGATGGATCCGATTTCCAGAGCACCTCTGCCAGACTCTTCGGGCATTTTCAATCGCTGTAGCTATCGCATTTTCAAGGTCGGCATCGTCACGGTGATGGCCTACCCATGACAAAAACGTGAGGTGTGAGGTGATTCTGCTGAACTCAGTAAGCAGAGTCCGTATCCACGTCACGCGAGTTGGGATGGTAATGCCCATCGCTTCCTCAATGGTATGGGCTGCGCCGGTCTCACCGATGAATGGGGCCGTCCAGTCATGACGCGATGCAAGCATGGGAATCTGCCGGTAATCGCGAACTTCGAAGAGTTTTTCATCACCGCGGTGGAGGTTGCCGACATTTACCTGTGAAGAGGTGATGAGATCGTCATCGACAGTTGTGGCGATAGTGACGAGCCCCGGCCTGCTGGGGTGAAGGCGTCCTAGATCAAGCCGAGTCACCTCGTATTTCTTGATAAGTTCGTCATCTGGGGATTGACTGGGATGCGTTAACGGCATCGATCCAACGACGAACAAGATCTTTCGCGTGGAACTGAACACACCTTGAGGATGCCGCATTGCGTGCTCAGATGCATCTTCACGACAACGATTTTCGATAAATAACTGGACCTGCCTTGTGATTTTTGCTGTTATGAACATAAACTGTCTTCCGTAAGCCGAAGTTGTATCTACGACACAAGCCTGAAAGGAATGCCATGGCACAGCGTGTGCGTGTTGATCTTGTCGATGATGTGGACGGAAGCCCAGCCGAGGAATCCGTCAATTTTGCTCTCGACGGTGTCAACTATGTGATTGACCTGTCCTCCGAGAACGCTTCCAAACTGCGCGATGACCTGTCTTTGTGGGTTGATCATGCTCGTCGCACTGGTGGTCGCCGTACTCGTGGTCGTCGCCCCACCGGGGGGCCGACCGCTAATGAGGTTCGCCAGTGGGCCAAGAGTCAGGGCTACGAGGTCTCGGAGCGCGGCCGCGTTTCGAATGAGATCCGTGAGGCCTACGAACGCACTCACTGATTCCAGTTATATGACCGCCTGGCGAGGCGTGTCGGTGGCGACGTCGGAGCAGGAAAGCTCCGGCGTCGCGCTGTTCCACCTAGGTTGTGCCAGCGGCGTAAACGGGTATCGCAGATGTGTCGGTAGCGGTTACTAGACTGAGCACACAGATCGATAGTCCAGTGCTGTCGGTTGGTTGCATGAAGGTTTCACGCGACCGCGGGTAGACCGGTCGTCCGGTGAGTGATCTACCCCACATACAAGGAGAGTTCATGTTCGAACGGTTCACCGATCGGGCCCGTCGGGTCGTCGTCCTGGCCCAGGATGAGGCCAAGGCCCTGAACCACAATTACATTGGCACTGAGCACCTGTTGCTCGGGCTCATTAGCGAGGGTGAGGGCGTTGCCGCCAAGGCTCTCGAATCCCTTGACATTTCGCTGGAGGCTGTTCGCGCTCAGGTAGAGGAGATTATTGGTCACGGTACCTCGACGCCGACAGGTCACATCCCCTTTACCCCGCGCGCCAAGAAAGTCCTTGAGCTTAGCCTGCGTGAGGCGCTCCAGATGAATCATTCCTACATTGGCACCGAGCACATTCTGCTTGGTCTCATTCGGGAGGGGGAAGGCGTCGCTGCCCAGGTGCTGATCCGGCTGGGTGCTGACCTCAACACGGTGCGCAATAGCGTTTTGCAGCTGTTGCAGGGATATCAGGGTGACGAGCGTCAGGCTGCCACCTCCGGTGCTCCTGAGGCTGGCCCGCAGCAGTCCTCGGCGACAATTCTTGACCAGTTCGGTCGCAACCTTACCGACGCCGCCCGTGGCGGCGAGCTCGACCCGGTCATCGGTCGCGAGAGGGAGATTGAGCGGGTCATGGTGGTGTTGAGCCGCCGCACCAAGAACAACCCGGTTCTCATTGGTGAGCCTGGCGTTGGTAAGTCTGCCTGTGTCGAGGGGCTGGCTCAGGCTATCGTGCGGGGAGATGTTCCCGAGACTCTGCGCGACAAGAAGATTTATTCCCTGGATCTCGGCTCCATGGTCGCCGGATCACGTTACCGCGGCGATTTTGAGGAGAGGATGAAGAAGGTCCTCAAAGAGATCAAGAACCGCGGTGACATCATCCTGTTCATCGACGAGATCCACACCCTTGTTGGTGCCGGTGCCGCCGAGGGGGCAATCGACGCTGCCAGTATGCTTAAGCCTATGCTGGCTCGCGGTGAGCTGCAGACCATCGGTGCGACGACCCTCGACGAGTACCGCAAGTACATCGAGAAGGATGCTGCGCTGGAGCGTCGTTTCCAGCCGATCCAGGTGGATGAGCCTTCGATCCCGCTGGCTATTGAGATCCTCAAGGGTCTGCGCGACCGTTACGAGGCTCACCATAAGATCACCATCACAGACGAGGCCATCACTGCGGCGGCGAATCTTGCGTCCCGCTACATCCAAGACCGCTTTCTGCCGGATAAGGCCATTGATCTTATTGACGAGGCGGGTGCCCGGATGAACATTCGTCGTATGACGGCCCCCCCGGATCTGCGTGAGTTCGACGAGCGGATCGCTCATGTGCGCGTGGAGAAGGAAGCCGCCATCGACGCCCAGGACTTTGAGCGTGCTGCTGGGCTGCGCGATGACGAGAAAAAGCTTCTCGCTGAACGTGAGGCCAAAGAGGAAGAGTGGAAGCAGGGCGACGAGTCGGTACCAGCTGTGGTTGGTCCCGACGAGATTGCCGAGGTGCTCTCTGGAGCTACTGGTATTCCGGTTTTCAAGCTCACGGAGGAGGAGTCTCAGCGTCTGCTTCATATGGAGGACGAGATCGGCAAGCGTTATGTCGGTCAGGAGGACGCCGTTAAGGCCCTGTGTCGTTCTATCCGACGCACCCGTGCCGGCCTCAAGGATCCGAAGCGTCCGGCAGGATCTTTCATTTTCGCTGGTCCGTCGGGTGTCGGTAAGACCGAGCTCACCAAGGCGCTTACTGAGTTTCTGTTCGGTGACGAGGACGCCCTCATTACCCTCGACATGAGCGAGTACTCCGAGAAGCACACCGCATCGCGGATGTTCGGGTCCCCGCCTGGATTTGTAGGGTACGAGGAGGGTGGCCAGCTCACCGAGAAGGTGCGCCGCAAGCCGTTCAGCGTGATCCTCTTTGACGAGATTGAAAAGGCTCACCCTGATATCTTCAACTCCCTGTTGCAGATTCTTGATGAGGGGCGTCTCACCGACGCTCAGGGTCGTGTGGTGGACTTCAAGAACACCGTTATTGTGCTGACGACCAACCTCGGTACTCGTGACATTTCCAAGTCGGTCAACCTCGGTTTCTCCAAAGTTGACGACGTCGAGTCCAGCTACGAGAAGATGAAGGCCAAGGTCACTGAGGAGCTTAAGGGGCACTTCCGTCCTGAGTTCCTTAACCGCCTTGACGAAATCATCGTTTTTCATCAGCTCACCCAGCCGGACATCCTGCGGATTGTCGACCTCATGGTGGAGCAACTGGAGGGTCGTCTGGGTGACAAGGACATGGGTATCGAGGTAACCCCGGCTGCCAAAGAGCTGCTGTCCAAGCGTGGGTTCGACCCGCTGCTCGGTGCCCGTCCGCTGCGTCGAACCATTCAGCGCGACATTGAGGACGTCCTGGCCGAGAAAATCCTCTTCGGCGAGGTCAAGCCTGGACAGATCGTGGTTGTTGACGCAGCCTCGGAAGGTTCCGACGAGCCGTTCGTGTTCAAGGGAACGGAGCGTTCAGAGCTGCCCGACGAGGTGCCCGAGGAGCTTACCTCCTCGGCAGGAGAGAATAATGACGGCCAGTAGAACTGATACTGGTTGACGGTTGTTGTGGTTGTGGCCCGGCGCATCGAGTGTCGGGCCACAGATTTGCATGTGGAGTGGAGGTGTGAAAAGGACCCCCGATCGACCTGCCTACAGCTTCGCAAGTGCCGCCTGCAAAGCGAAGGATACCAACCAATGGGTGGCCATGAAGTCTCCGTCGGTGATTTGTGGAGCAACCTCGCTGATCTGACGGTCGGTGGCAACCTCGATGCGACGGCGAATGTCGTCGTCAAGCCACGTGGCCAGCGCACGCAGTTGCCATGCTCGCGACAGGTTCAGCCCATAGAGGTGGGCAAGCTTGCCGTCAGTGCCATCGGTGACCTCGGGTACTTCCAGGAGGTTGTCATCAGCCTGTCCTAGCCGCGGCAGGAATGCGTGAAGCCAAGTCTCGAACTCGTCGGAGCGGTTCTCGACGTCATACACCCGAGCCATGAGGTGAGCCTCGCTCAATGCCGCCGACAAGAAGTCATTGCCGCCCGGCTCCCACGATGACGGGTAATCGATGTCGGTATCGAAAAAGCGATGGGAGTGCTTGACGATGGCCTCGACGACGTCGCTACGTCCCAGCGACCGCGCTGCGTCGAGGCACAAACCAACACCGAAAGCGGTGTTGTCGTGGGTGCCAGTACGTACCGGGAAAGTCATCGTCGGCAGCCAGGCAAGGAGGTTATTGAAGATCTGACGACCAATAATGCTGGTAGCCGAGGCCCATTCTGGATGGTTCGCCGTGACGACCGGGGCGGCGCATGTGGCGGAAAGGAGAGCTGCCCATCCCCAGCCATATGGGCGCTCGTACCCACGATGGGTTCGTAGGTATTCTGCCTCCACCTGAGCATTCTCATCCGTCAGGCGCACATCGAGGAGACTCGTCAGCTCGTCGATCGTTGCGCGATCGATCGACTGATATGCGTGCTCGAGAAGGGTAAGCGCTGACCACTGCATATGCGCTGAGGAGTGCCAATCTAAACAGCCGTGGAAGCACGGGTGGAGACGCCACGGTGTGACGTCGACATCGTTAGGTCCCGAAGACTGGTGGGCAGACCCCCATGGGAAGGGACGGTTGAGCCCGTCGGTGATGGTTCTCGCCCATCCCTGGGCGTACTGGTCGAGAGTCACAGCAAACCTCCTGGGAAGCAGCACAGGTACATAATGAGGGTATTGCAAACCAGCAGCGGAATAGCAGTGGGGATCTGTGCCTTAATTGGGCCATAGCTGTCGTCAAGCTCAAGCAGAGCAGCTGGAACAAGATTGAAGTTCGCAGCCATGGGTGTACACAGGGTGCCGCAAAAACCCGCCAGCATGCCCATGGCGAAGACGGCGGCCATGTTGCCGTGGAAGTGCTGGATGAGCAGCGGCCAACCAACGGCAGCAGTCATCACTGGGAAAGCAGCGAAAGCGTTACCCATGATGAGGGTGAACAAGGCCATCCCAAGGCAGTAGACGCACACTGCCGCCAAGAGGCTTCCCGAGGGAAGGATCCTTGAGGTGATGCGTCCCACCGCATCTCCGACACCGGCATCGTTGAAAAGGGTGCCGAGGGTTGCCAAGAACTGCGGTAAGATAGCTGCCCACCCGATATGACCGAGCAATCGGTCGCCCTCCTTAAAAGCCACCATCGGTGAGCGCACCTTGAACATGATCATGGCTGCGGCAAGGGCGATAACGGACGCTGCCCCGAGGCCGATGATCGTCGCCATGCCGGGTTCTAATAGCGACGCCCCGCCAATCGACAAGTTGCGCATACCAGCCACCGCGAAAATGGCCGCCACAATCGGAATGATGAGGGCAAGCATGAAGACTTTGTTGCCGAACTTCTCTGCCGACTTTTCTCGCTCGGCGTCGGTGGTCGTCTCGGTGGAGCCGCGACCCGGAAATCCACACGCGGCCAGCACGACAAGGATGAGCACCGCAATACCTTCAACGAGAGCAGGTGCAGTCTTATTGACGACAAAGCTGCCGTAGCCAAATGAGAACGCCAGAATTGTCCAAAAGGTAGCGGATCCGAAATGCTTGCTGTCGTTGCGGTCCCGTAGCCGGACGGCCGCGACAACGAGGAACAGGAGCCCACACAGCCAGTAAAACCATTCCACTTTGATCATTCGCGGACCCCCTGCTCCGGATTGCCACCCGAGGGCAGGCTGACGGTGTGGCCAGGCTCAGGGGCGCCATCGATGTCGACGTCGTCGCCTCCCTCGGCAGCCATCTTCGCGAGTTTACGGTCCAACAACCACAACCGGGGCGCGTGGATGAGGAAGGCACAAATAGCTGTTGGAATGGCCCACAAGGCGATTTGTAGGGCTTCGAGTTTGAGGTTGTAGGTAGCGTCAACGAATCCAGTGATGAGCAGAATCGACCCGATAGCAATGAAGACGTCCTCGCCGAAGAACAATCCGATGGTGTCTGACGAGGACGCATAGGAGCGCAGCTTTTCACGCATTTTGCGGGTGTATCGCGGGTGGGTGCGTCGAGCGGCAGCCTCAGCCATCGGCACTACGAGGGGACGCACCGCCTGGGCCGGTCCACCAATGGATGACAGTCCCACAGCTGCGGTGATCTGACGAACAGCAAGATAGACGGTGAGGAGTTTTCCGGCCGTCATAGACTTCATCTTTGACATCAAGCAGCCGGCCTGCTGCATGAGGCCGTGGCGCTCGAGCAATCCGATGACGGGTAGCACGACGATAAAGACCGTCACAGAACGCGAACTGGCGAATCCGGTGCCGAACGTCTCGATGATCTTGATAGGTGACATTCCGGCAATAAGGCCAGCAGTGATTCCCGCGACGGCGACCACGAGCATGGCATTGAGCCGCAATGCAAAGCCGACGACGACGATAGCCACGGCGAGCAGAACCCACATGGTGCACTCCTCTCCTGTTTCTGGGGATGTTGTGGCGTCACTTTAGAGGTGACCAGACCGTCATGGGCGCGTTTACCGAGACAAACGTGTTGACCGAGAGGGATCTCGGCGTCACCCTTATGTCATGGCAACTGTTGATCTCAACGCGGACATGGGGGAATCTTTCGGATCGTGGAAGATGGGTGACGATGAGTCCCTGCTGGGAATTGTCACCTCCGCGAATGTGGCTTGCGGGTTCCATGCCGGCGACGCCGTCGTCATGGGCGGGACGTGCAAAGCCGCTGCGGAGCATGGGGTGTGCATCGGCGCCCACGTCTCCTACCGGGACCTCGCCGGTTTTGGTCGCAATTTCATCGACGTTGACCCCGGACGGCTGCGTGACGAAGTCATTTACCAGTTGTCAGCACTGCGTGGAATTGCTGCAATTCATGGTGCTTCGGTACGTTACGTCAAGCCTCATGGTGCCTTGTACAACACGATCGTTCACCACGAGGCCCAGGCTAAGGCCGTCGTCGATGCAATCGGTGCTGTCAATTCCGCCACGGGCGCCGATGTGGCCATTCTCGGCTTGCCAGGAGCTTTCGTTCTTGACCTCGCTGAGCAGCAGGGTATCCGCACCCTGCGCGAGGCGTTCGCCGATCGCGCTTACAACCCCGACGGCACTTTGGTATCACGTCGCCAAGAGGGGTCGGTGTTACATGACCCTGACGAGGTCGCCGAGCGGGTCGTGGCTCTGGTGACTCAGGGATCGGTGACTGCTATCGATGGCACCGAAGTGGCTATTAAGGCCGATTCGGTGTGTGTCCACGGTGACACCCCGGGTGCTGTTGCGATGGCTACGGCAGTGCGTGATCGCCTTGCTGCCGCTGGAGTGGAACTGCGGGCTGCCGCATGAGATTGTTGCCGGCCGGGCGAACAGCTGTGCTCGTCGAGCTGGATGATGCCGGTCAGCGTCGACGCCTGCATCGGACCCTGAGTGAGCATCCGGCGGTAGGAACGGTAGATCTCGTTCCAGCTCAGACGACGGTGCTCATCGAGGTCGAGTCAGCCGGCCAATTACCAGATGCCGTCGTTCATGTCCAGGAGCTGATCGCCGATGGATTGGAATGCGTCGAGGAAGGAGCGCAGGAGGCCGTTGTGGTACCAGTTCGCTATGACGGGCTGGACTTGTCTGACGTGGCGGACGTACTCGACATGGCCACTGACGAGCTGGTGAGACGCCATAGTGATCAACAGTGGACGGTGGAATTCGCTGGGTTCATGCCCGGATTTGGGTACATGTCCGGAACTGATTGGCCTTACCGGGTCCCGCGTCGGGACAGTCCTCGAACCAGGATTCCGCCGGGCAGTATCGCCTTGGCCGACGGATTTACAGGCGCCTACCCACAAGCCTCCCCGGGGGGCTGGCAGATTATTGGCACGACTGACGCAGTGTTGTGGGATGAGAAGGCCGACCCGCCAGCCCTACTAATTCCGGGAGCTGTCATCAAATTCGAGGTGGCGAACTGATGACCCACTTCGTAGTGGAGACGGCCGGGCCGAGAACCCTCATCGAGGACGCTGGCCGTCGCGGTTGGGCGGATCTAGGAATCAGTGGCTGCGGGGCGTGGGATCGTCAGGCCTATCTGGACGGTGCCCGACTCGTCGGCAATGGTGCTGGGTTGGGGTGCCTGGAGATTCTGCTCGGACCGGTGCAGTTGAGATGTGTCGGGGGACCTGTCCTAGTTGCGGTGACAGGTGCTGATGCTCAGGTCGATCTGGATGGCGCGCCGCGGCCCAATGGCTGGGGTTTTCTCGTGACAGATGGTCAGACGGTGAGCATCGGCGTGCCAGTGAGCGGATTGCGAAGTTATTTTTCTGTGACCGGAGGGATTAACGTGGAGCCCACCTTTGCCAGCGTTTCAGCCGATCCGACCCGTGAGATGGGTCCGGCCCCTCTCAAGGCAGGCGACCGCGTCAGCGTCGGTGACGGTCCAGCTGGCCTCATCTCGACGAATCCCGTCGACATGCACCAGGTGCCGATGGAACTCGTCCTTCATGGGGTGTGGGGACCTCGCGACGATTGGTTTACCGAAGCTGGGCGGCGTTGCCTTGAGGAGACCCATTGGCGCGTCGGGGAGGCGAGTGACCGCGTCGGAACGCGGCTGGAAGGACCATCCCTGGAAAGAGCGGTGACCGGGGAGTTGACGAGTGAGCCGGTGATGCGAGGTGCAATCCAGGTGCCTACCTCGGGAGTGCCTCTGGTCTTTGGGCCGGACCATCCGACGACGGGCGGTTATCCGGTTATTGGGGTTGTCGATCCCGAGGATGCTGACCGTCTTGCCCAGGCGCGGGCAGGGGTCGTCGTCAGATTCGTGATGGCCGCTTGCGACTGGTGACGGCTATTAGCTTGAGATCTCATCTATAAGCATAATTCCTAGTCGAAGACTTGTTTATAGTGTGATAACGCAGGTTTCGGGGACGATGTGGCGCATTCCCTGGCTGACCTACGGGGGTACGATCGCTTCTTGACTACCCTCTTCGTTTCTCCTAGGAGGCCTCTTGCTGTCTGAGCAGTCGTCCGTCGCACATGTCGAACACCTTGCTCGGGACCAAGATGGACATGTCATCACTGAGGAGCAGGCCTGGAGCGCACTGTGGGCCCTTCTCATCGGTTTCTTCATGATCCTTGTCGATACGTCAATCGTTACGACCGCTCTGCCGGCGACCATCCGCGCCCTTAACGCCAACCTCAACCAAGGCGTGTGGATCACGAGCGCCTACCTGCTCACCTATGCGGTCCCGTTGCTGATTACCGGGCGTATGGGTGACCGCTGGGGGCCGCATCGGATGTACCTCATCGGCATGGTCGTTTTTGGAGTTTCTTCACTGGCATGTGGCCTGTCTCCGACGATTGGCGTCCTCATCGCTGCTAGGGCTGTTCAGGGCATCGGCGCTGCCCTCATGACCCCGCAGTCCCTGTCGATGATCACCCGGCTCTTCGCACCGGAGAAGCGCGGGGCTGCTATGGGTCTGTGGGGAGCCACTGCCGGTGTCGCGAGTTTCGTCGGTCCTGTGCTCGGCGGCATCCTCGTCGACACCCTGGGTTGGGAGTGGATTTTTTCGTCAACGTCCCGGTTGCCGTCATCGGGCTGTGGTTGGCTATCCGTAATGTGCCTGCCCTCGAAACTCACGGCCACGCCTTCGACTGGCTCGGCGTCGTCCTATCGGGTATCGGCATGACCCTGCTGGTTTTCGGCATTCAGGAGGGAGAGCAGTACAACTGGGGGACGATCACTGGCGTCATTTCCGTGCCGCTGCTCATCATCCTCGGTGTGGTCATTATGGTGCTCTTCGTCGTCTCGCAGACGCAGCGGGTACAGATCCGCCTGCATGCCCGTTCGACCAACGTTGAGCCGCTGGTTCCGCTGCGGCTGTTTACTAAGCGAAACTTCACCCTTGCCAATATCGCGATCTTCCTTGTGGGCATGCTAGTGACCGCCTACTTCCTGCCGACGGCCGTCTATCTGCAGAATGTGCGCGGAAAATCCCCGACAGTTGCTGCCCTATTGCTGATCCCAACCGCTGTTGTGTCCGGCGTGCTGTCTCCGCTGATTGGACGGGTTCTCCAACGCCGTCGGTCTGGCCGGATGGCTGCGATTGGCGTCGCGCTATATGTGATTTCCTCCCTCGGATGGTGGCTGTTTACGGTGCCATCGACCGGACTGTGGGTGTTCCCGCTGTTATCTGCCATCACCGGCGTCGGTGCGGCTCTTACCTGGAGCCCAATTTCTCTGGTTGGTACCGATGACCTCGGCCAAGCCGACGCTGGAGCCGGTTCGGGGGTCTATAACGCCACCCGTCAGGTCGGGTCAGCTTTAGGGTCGGCTTTCATTGCAATGATGATGGATGCCCGAATCATGGCTCGTCACAACTTGGGCCGAGGCCTTGGTGAGTCGATGTTCATCACGATTAGTGCCGGAACGATCTGCGTGATCGTCTGCGCATTCTTTGCGGACTTTCAGGGTTCACGTCAGCGTGATTCGTGAGCGCACTCATGTAAGGCCGATCGATGGTGGCATGGATGCCCTTCGCCGGACCCCTAGGATAATCACATGAGGATTGCCATCGGAGGGTTTGCCGGCCTTATCGGCACAGCGCTGGTTCAGCGGCTGCGCAAGGGAGGCCATGACGTCGTCACGTTGACTCGTCATGAACCCATCCAGCCCTCCGATAAACGGTGGGGCCTTGACACCCTCTCCACCGCGCCTCCTTTCCTTGACGATGTCGACGCTGTGGTCAACTCCACAAGTGAGCCGGTGAACCTCGTCGGTCCAAACCCATGCACGAATGCTGAGTTCACGAAAGCGCTGGCTAAGGCAATTCACCGTCCATCTGTGATGCCATTCCCGATTCCAGCAGCGAAGATGATCTTCGGGCCCCAGCTCGTCGACGAGGCGCTGTGCTCGGGGCAGAGGATCAGACCAGCCAAACCCCTTGAGCACGGATTCGAGTTCCGTGACGCCTCCATTACCGAGTCAATCACCTCAGCACTTGCAGGACGCCGATGAACCACAACAACCAACGCCCCGACAGTTTCTCTCGCCCCGACGAGTGGAGGTCGTGGCAGGACGAACCCCAGCAGAACCACGGCGATGCGGCAGGGACACGAGACGATGCCAGACCAGCGCAGCGAGATGAGACGACGACACCCCAGCCTGAGCCTTACCGATCGGTTGACGTAGATCCTTCGTGGGCGCCTCCTTCGGTGTCATACCAGCAGGCGGCTCCCCAGCCGGTTGCCCGGGTGAAGCGCCGTAGTGATGTTCCGGTCGTCACATGGACCCTCATCGGTACCTGTTTCCTAGTGTGGGTGGGGGAGCTGCTAAGCCCTCAGGTGAGTCAGGCGGTTGTGTTAGCCCCACGAGCCGGGTTTACCGAGCCGTGGCGATTCGTCACCTCAATGTTCGGGCACGCACTAAACATTTTCCACATTGGCTTCAATATGTACGCGCTGTGGGCCCTAGGCCGATCTCTGGAGCCCTTTCTAGGACGCGCCAGATTCCTCGCCGCCTACCTCATGTCTGGACTGGGTGGAGGAGCGCTGTTCTGTCTGATGGCCACTACGAATGGGAATGGGACGATCCTGCCGAACGTTGACGACGGTGTTGTCGGGGCGTCAGGGGCGATCTTCGGCCTCTTCGGAGTGTTGCTGATCGTGCAGCGAAGACTGGGAGCTTCGACCCGTGATCTGTGGGTCGTGCTGGCCATCAACGCGGCCCTGTTGTTCTTCATTTCCGGAATCGCCTGGCAGGCTCACCTCGGTGGTTTTCTCGTCGGAATGGTGTGCGGGATCATTTTTTTCGAGGATCCCAAACGCGTTCAGGCCGGTAAATCCCCGCAGACGTGGCCTCGGATGGCCCTGTTGTTGGTCGCCATGGTGGCGGCCTTGGTGGTCAAATATCTGATGGGCTGAGACCAGCTTGGTGCCGGTCAGGAGACGGTGAGATCAGCGAGATCAGCTGGTCGGTGACGTGCGATGTGTAGTCCCTCCTGAATGGCCCACATGGACCAATGGTCGCGAAATTCTGGGTCCCGGGTTAGGGCTCGCTGACGCCTTAGCGGTGCGGGAATTTCGCACCACACTCGCAGGGATGCCAAGGGCGCATTCGTCGGCGTCAATACTCCGCAGCCCTCGATGACAAGGGGACGATTCGTATCCAGGACGACCTCGTCGCCGAAGCGGTCCTGATACCAATCCCATCGCCGGTACCGGTGTCGAGTGACGAGATCACGCAGATCCCACGCTCCTGACAGTCCAGACCAGCCGGGATACAGGTCGTCAGCCTGGACGAGCTGCCAGTCGGCGTGGTGGGAGATGAGGGTGTTGGCCAAGGTGGTCTTGCCTGCCCCAGAGCGCCCATCGATGAGGACAACCGGCTGCTCGTGCTGTGGAAATCTGGCAAGGATGAGCTCCTCCAGAAGGTCAGGGCGGTTGGCGTCAATGATCACCCCACAAGTCTTGTCCTCTTGGACCAGGGAAAGCAACGATGGGGGCGGTCAGCCCGTCATCAGGTGAGTAGCTCCGCGCAGCGACCCCAAGTTATCAGCGCCGTTGCGCTTATGCAGCAAGATACCCCGCCCGCTCAACGAGTACCGCGATGCGGACTCGGCTGTCGACGTCGAGCTTGGTCTGAATCGTTGACAGATGTGCTTTGACGGTGCTCGCCGAGATGTTTAACTGTGCTGCAATGGCATCATTGGTCAGTCCTTCGGCTACCGCGACTGCAACCTCTCGCTCCCGGTCGGTGAGGGCGGCGAGGGTCCTGCGGGCAGCCCGGCGGTCCCGTCTACCAGCGTCGCTTCTTAACTGTTCGAGAAGTTGACGGGTCGACGTCGGGGACATGAAGGCATCCCCAGCGTGGGCCGCACGTACCGTATTGACAATTTCTTCGGGCGAGGATGTTTTGAGCAAGAATCCCGATGCCCCGGCGTGAATTGCGTCGATGATGGCCGCATCAGCGGTGACGGTAGTGAGGACGACAACCTTGGGCGGGCTCGGCGAATGGATGATCCGCGACGTCGCCTCCACGCCGCCCATTCCGGGCATCCGTAGGTCCATGAGAACTACATCGGCCTGATGAGCGTGCCTAACGGCTTCGTCGCCGTCACCGGCCTCTCCGACCACTTCAAGGTCGTTAGTGGCCTCGAGGATCTGGCGCAGTGCCTTGCGTACGAGTGTGTCGTCGTCGACGAGCAAGACGCGAACGGGCAACATACCCACATCCTATGATGTTCTTAGCTTGCGATCCGTTGCGACTCCGCTGTGGTTATGGGATTGGGTGGGATGACTATCAGCGCCATGGGATGTCTACATGAACGTGGAACAGATTGTCGTCAAGGCCGTAGTGAAGGCTGCCCTCAAGTAGCTCGACGCGTTCGGTGATCCCCCTGAGCCCGCGGGAATGGGCACTTGGCCCTCCGGCCCATCCGCCGATGTAGCCGTTCGTTGCGTCGATGCTGATTCCGTTTTGGGGATTCCCGCGCACGCGCAGGGTCGTCGTCTGTCCGGGCGCGTGCTTGGCGGCGTTAGTGAGCAATTCTTGAATGATGCGGTAGACGGCTCTCGACACGGCAGGATCGACCCGGTTGGCGTCCTCGATGAAGACGCTCGAATTGAGGGGCTGACCGGCACCGAACGATGCGTCAATGACCTCCGCCAAATTCGACAGCGGCGGCAGGTCGGGTGTGACATGGGACTCGGTGAGCACCGACAGCAGGGAGTGCAGGTCTTTGACTGCGGCAGCTGTCCCAGCTTGCACCTCGTGGGCAGCCTTGGCGGCGTCTGGATTGCCCCGAAGCTGGGTCTCCAGCGCTCCCGATTGCAAACTGAGAAGGGATAACCGATGGCCGAGTTGGTCGTGGATCTCCTGGGCGATACGCTCGCGTTCCTCACGGCGTGACAGTTCGTCGCCGAGTTTGGCGTTGGTAGCTCGCGCGACGTCGCGCTCCCGGGTGAGTGAGGTTGCGGCCCGTTGAGTGCGGCGCCACAGCCCCGAACTAATCGAGATGATGAGCCCGGCGACGATGAATGCTGCAACGGTAGGCCAAGAGACCGTCAGGTCGGCAGTGCCAGGGGTGTTTGCTGGCGACAGGAGAGACTTGATCGTCGACGCGGCCTTTGGGGACCTGGTGGCGTCGACGACGCCGACGATAGTGGTCGTGACCGCTACGGCTGCGGTGGCCCACCACGACGCCGCACCGCGTCGTCGTCCTAACAAACATGCTAGGGCGATGAGGGGAACGGTGTTGCCAATCGGTAAAACCAAGCTGATTGCCGCTGTGACGAGGGTGACTGTGAACGGTTGACGATGACGCCGCAGTAGCCAGATGGGCACAACCACATCTGCGGTGAAGGTGGCGATTCCGTGCAGCGCGGTGAGACCGGCGGGGTTCGGCGCCGTCACACGGATGGCCATCGGCGAGAATGCGGTCGAGACCAAACATCCGAGCATCCCGATGACGATGAGGATGATGGACAGCCAGATGGCAGGCCTGCGATCCTCACCCACGACTTCGTACTCGAACATGCTCTCATCTTAAAGGCGGGCGCGGTAAAGCTGCCTCGACCGGTGGGGCGAAGACATCTGGCCAATCGGCCACCTGTGGTTTGTCCGTTCGGCCGATGTGGGGGAGCCCGTTCCCGGGATGCACTGGTGTGGAGTCGAAAGGAGACACCAATGTCCAATGACCAGCAACCACCCCACTACCCACAGCCGCAGTATCTGGGAGATGGCCGGCAAGGCCAACCCAACCCTCAGCATGCCCAGAACTCGGGCGGAATGCCTCCGTCGAAGCCAAAAAAGCCAATCTACAAGCGGGCGTGGTTCTGGATTGTCATCGCCGTCGTCATTGTGGGGATTTTCGCAGGTCAGTCAGGAGGGTTGAAAGGAGGTGATGAGCAGAAATCCGGTAGTGACAAGGCTGCGTCGGTTCCGGCTACGAGCCAGGTCAAGGAGGCTGACAAGTCTGCGAGAAAACCCGCTGAGAAGCCTGCCGCTAAGACCACCGACGAGGATCAAGTCAAGGGTGATCTTGCCGTGCTCAAAGGTTGGAAGTTGAAGAAGGACGAGTTCTCGGCCCATGTGATGGGGTACGTGCGCAACAACTCTGACGAGTCGATCAACAACTACGTCCAGATCGAATTCAACGCCTATGACGCGTCCGGCAACAACACAGACACCTGTCTGGCCAATACCAATACCATCGATGCTCACGGCAAATGGAAGTTTGACGCGATTTGTTCAACAGACCCTCATAGAGTCAAGACTGTGAAGTTCAAGGACCTGACCGGGATCTGATGAATTTGAGGTTCAGCCACTGCCATGGATCACAGTGGCTGAACCTCGTTATGCCGGCGCGGAGGTTAAGTAAATGTCTGGATTTTGATCTGGGTGGCTTCGGCGCTCACATTTCCGATAGGAGGGACATCGCCATTCTTGTGTACCGGCCATGATTATCGATGTGGCGTAATAGGCGCGGCCGTCAGCCATCCGTCCCCATCACCTCCTTGTAGAGCCGGGTGGTGTGTAAGGCGATGTAGTTGATCTCGGCGTTCGTCAGGTCGTTGCCAATTACTTTCGACATGTGCTCGGCCACTTGGGTAGCTGCCAATGTGGCTTCTGGGTAGCGATCTGACATAAGCCCCACAATGTCCAGGTCAACGTGAGAAAGTTGTTTGCTGTCCGAGGCTCGAGCGAACAGATAGCGAAGATGTGTGACGAAGCGTGATGCGCTCATGGACGAGCGGTCGATCTCGACCCGCCATAGGTCCTCGAGCTCTCGGAAGATGTCGGAGATCGCCTGGGTCATCGACATAGTCCGCGAAACCCCTTTACCATCCCACCGTTGGTTGATGAAATGCAGGGAGAATGCCACCCACTCTTCGGGTTGCAGGTGGATCCCGAGGGCACTGTCAGCGATCTCAACGGCTCGGTGACCCAAGACAGCCTCGTCGGGGTAGAGCTGCTGAACCTCCCAGGTCAGTGGGAAGTCGATCACAATTCCCCGTTCGGCCCGATGCACGGCTGCGACAAGATGGTCAAGCACCGGCAGCATCATCCGCTGAGCATTGGGCGTTCCAAGGTCATCCTGCGTCAGCTCGATAATTGCCTGCGCTACACGTACTTGGGCGTGCGTAGCGTTCGAGAGTAAAGATGCTATGGCCGCCGTCCGGTAGGTGCCTTCCGCCACGTAGCGCTGGCCCGATGAGACGTTGACAACCTCGCCCCGATGCCGACCGTAGCCGATACCGCGGGCATTGACGACCATCTCGGTCCCGGAGTGATCGACGCCGAGAAGGACATTGTTGTTATAAACTTTTTTGATGATGACCTGCTCAGGACCGAGCGAGGCGGACTTGGTCAGCTGCTGCGAGTGTTTCGGAGGCTGCACCGGGTCATCCTGCGGTAACTGAGAGTACTGACGCCGGATCATTGCTGCGTTCCGAGATGGTGAAATCAGACGCATTGGTGATGACCACAGGGGAGATCATCGACGGTACCCGGGGTTTTACGGCGTCCAGGTCGACGCTTAGCAGCGGATCGCCGGTGCTGACGGTGTCGCCGTCCTTGACGTGTGCGGTGAAACCTTCACCTTTGAGCTGAACCGTGTCGATGCCGATGTGAACGAGGACTTCGGCCCCGTTATCGGCCTTGAGTCCGACGGCGTGCAGGGTCGGAGCTATCAGAGTGACGACCCCGTCGATCGGGGAAACGAACTCCCCCGAGGTTGGGTCGACCGCGAATCCCGGACCCATGTGCTTGCCCGCGAACACTAGATCTGGAACATCGCTAATGTCGAGGATGGTTCCCGAGACCGGCACTGCGATGCTTAAGGAGGCGGCCTTGTGGCGCTTGCGAAAGATGGACATGCTGGTACCTCTCAGTCGTCGATTCCGAGTTGGGCGTTGATGGCGTTTTTATAGAGGATGGCCTTCGCCCCGTAGACGGCCTGGACGCCACCACCGACTTCAAAGACCTCGGTCGCTCCCAGGTCCTTGAGGCTAGCTTTGTTGACCTGATCAGGGGCCTTTACTGACACGCGCAGACGCGTAATGCATGCGTCGACGTCCTCGATGTTCTCGGCACCGCCCAGGGCAGTAATGATCTCCGTCGCTCTCTCGTCGATCCCGTCGTTCCCCCGGTCGGATTTTTTCTTAGACCCCCTACCGGTGGGGATGGCGGCAATCATGGTGTCCTCGAGGTGTCCGGGGGTCGCGATCTTGAACCTCTTGATGAACAACGAGAACGAGAAGTAGTAGAGGGCAAACCATAGGGTACCGACCGGCAGGATGTACAACCAGTGTGTCTTCGATTCACCTTGCAGCACACCAAACAGCAGATAATCGATAACGCCGCCAGAGAAGGTATTGCCGATGCGGATGTTCATAACGTCGGCGACAAGGAACGAGACGCCGTCGAGGAAGGAGTGGAACACGTAGAGCAGTGGGGCCACGAAGAGGAACATGTACTCGATGGGCTCGGTGATTCCGGTCAGGAAGGACGTGAAGGCGACGGAGGCGAACAGACCGGTGTACTTGGCGCGACGCCCTTTGGGAATGCAGTGCCACATCGCCAGACAGGCCCCGGGCAGTCCAAACATCATGGTGGCGAAGCGGCCGGCGAAGTACTTGGTGGAATGGGTGAACAGCCCGACATGGTTGGGATCGGCTAGTTGGGCGAAGAAGATCTTCTGTGCGCCTACGATCGTCTTGCCGGCGACCGCCTCGGTGCCGCCGAGGGGTGTGTACCAGAACATCGGGTAGATCATGTGGTGAAGACCGACGGCGCCGGCCAGTCGCATGAGGAAGCCGTAGAAAAACGTACCAATGACACCCGATCCTGCGATCGCAGTGCCGGCCGACACCATCCCGGTTTGGATCGGTGGCCGGACGAGGAAGAAAAATGCGCCAATGATGATTCCCGCAAACGCCGTGACGATAGGAACGAAGCGAGAACCTCCGAAGAAGCCGAGAAACGCCGGTAGTTCGATGTTGTGGTAGCGATTGTGAAGCCAGACGGCGACGGCACCAATGACGAGTGAACCGATGACTCCGGTGTCAATCGAACGGTCGGGGCTACTTGAGAGAGCGACGAGCGCCTTAGTAGTGGCTGTCATGACCAGGAAACCTGTGATGCCGGCGAGTGCCGCGGTTCCCTTGTCACGTTTCGCCAGGCCGATGCACAGGCCAATCGACAGGAGCAAAGCAAGGTTTTCGAAGATGACATTTCCAGCAGCGCTCATCACCTGGAAGATGTCTTGAAGGATGGGATTGCCGAGAGCTGGGTAACTCTTGACAGTAGTGGGGTTGGATAACGCACCACCGATTCCCAGTAGCAGACCTGCGGCAGGGAGGATGGCGATCGGCAGCATAAACGCCTTGCCGATCTTTTGCAGGGTCTTGAACATGTCAATTCTCCAAGGATTGGGGGACGTGGGCATGGATCGCGTTGACGAATTGGGTGCAGATCTGAGCGGGACGGGTGATAGCGCCACCGACGACGACACTGTGGGCCCCGCTGTCAAGGGCGGCGACCGCGAGGCCGGGGGACGAGATGTTCCCTTCTGCGAGGACAGGGATTGACAAGCTTGACGCGAGGCGTCGCACCAGGTTGAGGTTAGGAACCGGCGAGTCCGCGGAGGCAGCCGTATATCCCGACAGGGTGGTTCCAACGAGGTCGACGCCGCACTTCTCGGCTGTTATGGCCTCGTCATAGGTGGAGATGTCGGCCAATAGAACAGCTGACGGGGCGGCCTTTCGAATCTGACCGATGAAGTCAGGAGTGGACACACCGTGGGGATGGATGCGGTTCGTGGCATCGAAGGCGACGATGTTGGCTCTGGCGGACAGGACTGCTTCGACGCCATCGAGGGTCGGGGTGATGTATGGCTCGAAACCGTCGTAGTTCTCCTTGAGCAGGCCGATTATTGGTAACGGAACGGCTGCTCGGATTTCCTTAATATCGCGGACTGAGTTAGCGCGGATGCCGACGGCCCCGGACTGCGCAGCTGCTGTCGCGAACAGGGGCATGACGCCGCCGTTCTCGGAATACATGGGTTCGCCAGGCAACGCCTGGCACGACACGATGAGTCCCTTTGCTAGGGACTGCATGACTGAATTCATGTAAACCTCCGGCACTGTGGAACACCGGCATGAACACACTCGTACCCGCCGGTGGATCAGGTATTGCCGAAAGTCACAAGCCTGAAATCCATGAACTGCTCCCGAAATGCTAGCACAGCCTTTGGTGGAGAGGCTGAGGTGGGGGGAGCCAGAACACGATGGCGCTCAGATCCACAACTATGTACGCTAATGCGGCGTAATAGTGACGTTGTTTGTCTAACCTCTTCGGTACCGTCTTATATAACTAACCTAGTAACCGATAAAGGATTCTTCACAGACCGGTGCTTGATCGTGAGGGGTGTTATAAGGGAACAAGCACCCCCACCGGATGGCATAGCTTGCTGCGAAGACTACGATGAGGATTGAGTCAAGGGTGATCCTGCCATGCTCGGGGGTGAGAAATTAAAGAAGGACAAGGTCTCGGTCCACGTGGCGGGATTTGTGTGCAACAATTCCGATAATCCGATGAACAATCATATCCAGATCGAGTTTCACACCTATAATGTGGCGGCAACAACGCAGAAAACTTGCTTGGCTAACACCAGCTCTGTCGATGCTCATGACAAGTGGAAAGTTGATGCAATTTGTGCCACAGATCCTAGTGAGGTCACGACCGTGAAGTTCAAGGATCTGACCGGAATCTGAGGTTTCTGTTTAAAGTCCAGTCAATCTGGCCGCGAGTACTCGGTCGGATTGACTGGACTTCCGTGTATGGGTCACATTGAGCCCGTCTAGGAACGGGTCGACGAGAACAACAGGGTGGGTCGCAGATGCGAGTGGAGCTTCGACGCAACCTTACGGTGCTGTCGGGGTGATCTCCGGCTTAATGACGACCCACGTGAGGACAGCACCAGCGACGAGCAGGCCGGCCAGGGCGTAGTAGCCGGTCGCGGCAGACCCCGTGAGGTCGGCAAGCCAACCGACAAGATACGGGCCGAGGAATCCACCCAGGTTGCCTAAGGCATTGATTAGACCAAGTCCCCCTGCGAGAACCTCAATTCTGAGGTAGGCCCCCGGAACGGCCCAGTACGGGCCATACGGTGAGTACACCCCGATGGCAACGATCACCAGGAGAACGATGTTGACGATCGGATTATGCACCAACTGGCCGATGGTGAGCGCAACGGCCCCGATGAAGAGCGGGACCGCGATGGCCATACGCCGGTCCCCGGTACGGTCACTCCAGGACGACACCGCTAGCATCCCGACGACCGCGAAAATGTATGGAATTGCGGTGATAAGTCCGACGGATGATGCTGACGAGCCGGACACGAGCCCCTTAACCACGGTGGGAAGCCACAGAGTGTAGCCGTAGAAACCGCCCATAAAACACAGGTAGATGACAATGAGCTGCCATACGTGCGGGCTGCGTGCGGCTGCTAGGTAGCCGCCCTTCCCGTCGCTGTCGATGACGGGTTTGCTGGCCTCATCGGCGGCCAGCTCAGCCTCAATGTACTCTCGCTCGGCACCGGACGCCCACGTCGCATCACGAGGATGGTCGGAGACGACTAACAGCCACACGATCGCCCAGATCAGTGGCGGGACTCCTTCCACGAAGAGCACCGTCCGCCAGCTGAAATGGTCGAGAAGAATTCCGGTGATCGGGGAAATGAGCACCGACGATAGCGGCAGGCAGCACATCCACAAGGAGTTTGCCCTGGCGCGCTCCTTGAGCGGGAACCAGTTGGCGATGAGGATGAGGACCGACGGCCACACGCCACCTTCGAAGAAACCGAGGATGAATCGGGCGGTATAGAATTGACCGTTGGATTGGACGAAGGAGACTGCCATGGCGGCAAATCCCCAAAGAAACATGAGGATCGCAACGGTCTTCTTCGCGCTCCAACGTTCTGCGAGAATGGCGGCCGGGATCTGCAGGAACATGTAGCCGAAGAAGAAGATACCGCTCACGATGCCCTCATCGGCTTTGGTGAGATGAATCTGGCTGGAGGCGTCCGAGTTGATGTACGGCAGAATCATCGCCGTGTTGGTCCGGTCAAGGTATGCCAACATGTACATGACCACGGCTACGGGGATCACGTAGGCCCAGCGCTTCGTTGGTGGTTTGCTTGCGTCGGTGTTGCCGGTCATTTTTGAATCGTGGATTGAGTTGATGGCCATGGAGGACCCCTAAGATTGTCGAAGACAGATGCCATCAAAAATCAGTGGTGGCCGGTGCTCGGCGAATACTCCTTTCGAATTGCCGGAACAAATCTCGCAAAATCGCTGGCAACGTGCAGGGCTGACTGCATTGTCCTAGGTGAAGCGATGCCCCGACCAGCGATATCGAATGCCGTGCCATGATCGACCGACGTCCGGAGGATGGGCAGCCCTGCGGTGACGGAGACCGTGACGTCGAAGTCAAGGGTCTTCGATGCAATATGGCCTTGATCGTGATATAGGGAAAGGACGCCGTCGTACTCCCCGATGACGCCCTTGTGGAAGACGGAATCTGCAGGAACCGGTCCGATGACGTCGTGTCCCTCGGCGCAGGCGCGCTCAACAGCGGGGCGAAGGACTTCGATCTCCTCAGTGCCAAAGTGGCCGCCCTCACCGGCGTGGGGATTGAGGGCGGCGACCGCTAGCTTCGGCGAGTTACAGCCGAACACCTTCAGAGCGCGAAGCGCCTTGTGGATCTCTTGATCGATGAGATCGCGTCTGATGGAGTCAACAGCTTCGCGCAACGACATGTGCCTGGTAGCGAAGAAGATCTTGAGCCCACCGACGACGAACATTGTGTCTGTGTCTGGGGCGCCGCACAGGCTCCCCAACATCTCCGTGTGCCCCAGGAACTCTGAGCCAGTCTTCCAGATAGCTTCTTTGTTGATTGGGGAGGTGACGACACCATCGGTCTTTCCTGAAAGAGCCGCGGAAGTAGCTGCCTCGATCGAAGCGATGGCTGCCTGCCCGGCGAGTTCCTGAACGGTTCCCCACTCGATGGAATTGGCATTGGAAACGGTGCCGGTATCGATGACGTTGATCACATTCGGCTCTGGCTCGATTTGCTCCTCGGAGGTGACGGGACGAACAGTCTCGCTCAATCCTGTGACGGAGCACGCCTGAGAGATGATGGCTGGATCGCCGTACACGACTGGGATGAAGGATCGGTCGTCAGCCATGTTGTGGATGGCGCGGACCGCGATTTCCGGCCCGATTCCTGCGGGGTCGCCTTCGGTGATTCCAAGAAGTGGTGTCTTGGGCATTGTCATACTCTCCTTTGTTATCTGATGGTTGTCGTGTGGGCGGGGTTGATGATGCGATCGCGCTGAATCCGTGTCTAAACGATCTGCGGTTTGGAATGACGTATTCGGCTTCGGAGCTGGTTGATGCGCTCGACCGCCGCGTCGACGTCCCCGACGAGGCCACCTTTGGTCGCAAATCCGAGACCATCGTGAGGGCCACCGACCAGTTTCCCGGACACGGCCAGGGGGACGACCTCGGTCTCTACCTCGTAGCGACGGGCACCCAAGGCGTCGAGGACGGCGAAAGCAACGTCACCCCCAGAGGCGTAGATGCCGTCAAACTGCATTGAATCCGCGCACTCCACTGCCAAGTCGATGATTAGCGCAAGCATCTGGGATGCGTGCAGCGGGTCGGGGGTTGAGCCGTCCCGTGACGTGGTGCGGATTCCGACGACGGCGTTCCCGGCTTTGGCTGATGCCTGGAGTCGCGACAAGAGTTGGTTGACGTCGGAGGCCGGGTCCTCGATTGTGATGAGGTCGACACCGGATTGGCCCTCGAGCCGGTCCGACTGCAATCTCGTGAGTTCGGTGGGTGACCCTATCAACGCCAGGATGGGATTGGTCCGGTTTGCATGTGGACGAATTCCCAGCGCATGCGCGTAGGTGGCACCGAACGGGCCCGACTCGAACACGACCCAGCTGCATCCATCCGATTCGAGAGCACTGGCTGCCGTAGCGATCCGCTGGTGGTCGTCGTCGGTCACGCTGTCGACGATGACGAGCTCGGCGTCCTGTATAGCCCTCGCGAGCTTGTCGGCGAGTGTAGAGACATCACCCATGACGACATCCAGGTCAATGTTCGTCGTGGTCAGCTGGGTTTGCTCATGGATAATGCCGGCGACACCAGAATGTTGGACCGGCGTGAAGGGATCGCGCGATGCCGGACCCATGAGAATGGGTTCGCCGTTGAGGAGTTGATAACCGCCAATAGTGGTTCTATGAGCCGCCGGAAAACCGGGGACGACGAGACCGCGTATCCAATGTTTCGGATGCACCTCTCTGGCTGCGGTAAGGGTTGCTTCGATCTCAGCTCCGATGTTGCCGCGCAAGGTGGTGTCAAACCGTTTTACGATGACCCGGGTACCATGACCAAAGTTTCTGACGGTCGCGGCCACAGTCTGTGCGGCGCGTGCGGGTGTCATGTGGCGAGAGCCCGTCGAGCATGCGACGACCTGGACGGAGTCGTCGAGGGCGACCGGCACGGTGGGATTGAGCACGGTCATTGCCCGCAGCCCATCTCGCGCATATGCGGACGCGGTTGCATTGGTACCGGTGAGGTCATCTCCGATGACGAGAATCTCCGACACGACTCCCAGCTCCTTCGCTTAGGGCATGCATATGAGCATCATGCTCATGTTCTCATGTGAACATGCGCCATGATATCAGGATTGGTTATGAATTGCGGACTTAATGCAGGAAAGTAGCCACAAGATGAGAATCATGAGCATCTAAAAGTATGTCCGCACTGTGGGATGAGGACGAGATAATGGGACTAGCCGGTGACGGGCTTGCTGGGAGCCGAAAGAAGCGTCAGTCGGCGTCTGAAGGCTGAAGGGCTGTTTGGATGACCCGGTGCCCGTTCTGGAGGAAGGCATCGAGCTTCTCCCCTAGCTCAATGTCCGACGATTTGACAGTGAGGATCCCCGTGCGGGGCGGTATCGGTGCCCAATATGGTTCAGCGCCAGGGTTAAGGATCTTGGTGGGGTCGGCGAGGATCCACGACGTACGAGCCCGCGTCATCGCTTCGTGTTTGAACTCGACGGACTCCAGGAGCGGACAGTTGAGTCCCTCGGTCGCAGAGACGGCATCGCAGCCAATGAACGCGACATCTGGGGTGATGCTCCGCAAGTTCGATGATGCCCACGGCCCTAAGAGGCTCCCACTGTGCTGCCTCAACGCTCCACCGAGCACCATGACATTTGCAGTGCCCTCGGCGACGGCCTGGAGTACCGACAGGCCGCCTACAAGGATGGTGATGTCATCGCGAGTCGACAGAAGGCGGCCCAGTGCTGCGGTAGACGTTCCGGAATCGAGCAGGACGAGGTCACCTTCGTTCACGAGGTGTTCTGCGGCATATGCGGCCATTGCCGTCTTGAAGATGTGCCCGTGTTGTTCCTTCTCGTGCCAGGTGGGTTCGTGTCGTCGGATCATGACGTCTCCCCCGGATATCTTCCAGATCTTGGATTCATCCGAGAGGGCATCGACATCACGGCGGATCGTCGATGTGGATACCCCGAACAGCTGGGAAAGATCGCCGATGGACTCTGAGCGCCCTAGGGAACGCAGATGGTCGACAATATGCCGACGACGAGCAGCTGTCGCCGTGCGCGGCTGTCTGGGTGTTGCGCTCATGGTGTCTTAATCAGTGACGTGGTTTGGCGGATCTCGTCTGAGGACCATATCCAAGAATAACCCGGCGGCATCACTGCCGGACTCAGTCTCCTTGAATGATCCATCTGAGTATTTCCCAGTCACAGGCTTACGAGGTTGCCGCGGCGGCGTACCAAACCGTCGTTGACGAGAGATTCCAGACATCGTAAGGCCTGGTCGGATTCCGGCCACGCCGACACGGCGATCCGAACCTCTATTCCGTGAGGGCTATTACGCACGACGTCCATGATCACGCCGCGGCATTGACGATCTGTACCCTTCCACGGTTGTGCTCGCCGGGCCGGGGCATTGTCCGGTCTGCCGTCGGCCACCCACCGGCAGCGTTCCCGGATCGGACAGACCGTGCACTGGGGAGACCGCGCCGTGCATACCAGCGCTCCCAATTCCATCGACGCCACCGCCCACAGGGCCGCCCGGGCATCTTCCTCGGGAACCAATGCGTCGGCGACTACCCGCTCGGCCTTTGTTACCGAGGTTGGACAGTTCGCGATCCCAGATTCTGCCCGGGCGATAAGGCGGCGCACATTGGTGTCGAGCACAGTGGCGCGGCCGCCGAACGCAAAGGACACCACTGCGGCAGCGGTGTAATCGCCGATGCCTGGCAGGGCGACGAGTTCGTCATAACTGCTGGGCACAACCCCGTCGTACTCGGTGGCGATGGCGACGGCACAGGCGTGTAGGCGTAGGGCTCGACGCGGGTAACCCAGGCGCCCCCACGCGGCAACTGCTTCCCCAGAGTCCTCTTCTGCGAGATCGTCAGGGGTAGGCCAGCGGTTCATCCACTCGTGCCACGGGTCGATTACCCGTGACATTGGAGTCTGCTGGCTCATCACCTCGCTGACGAGCACACCCCACGGGGAGGTGCCCGGTCGACGCCATGGCAGGTCACGCCCGTTGATGTCGAACCAGTCACAGACTGTCTTGATGGCTTGCGGAGTCAGCCCGGCAGGCACTGATGGCCCGTTCTCAGACGCCGATGACTCGGGCAGCGGCCTCGGCGGCCTTTGGCAGGGCTGCGCGGAACACTTCGAAGGCTTCGTCATCGTGGGCGTCGGAAAGGAACCAGGCCTCGAAGCACGACGGCGGCAGGTTCACCCCGGCGTCCAGCATGGCGTGGAAGAAGGCGGCGTATGCCTCGGCATTCTGGGATTTGGCGTCGTCGTAATTGCGCACCGGAGAATCGACGTCAAGGAAGACGCTGAAGAGATTTCCGGCGTTCTGTAGACGGTACGTCACGCCGACTGCGTCGAGCGCGGAGGCGAGCTCCCCGCGCCACTGCCTAGAGCGGGCATCGAGGCGCTGATACACCCCGGCATCGGCTAGCTGCAGGGTTTTGAGCCCCGCGGCGGTGGCCAACGGGTTACCAGACAACGTGCCAGCCTGGTAGACAGGGCCGGTGGGAGCTAGCAGATCCATGACATCAGCGCGTCCACCTAGGGCAGCCAGCGGCATTCCACCGCCAACAACCTTGCCGAAGGTGAAGATATCGGGAGCGAAGTCCTCTCCATCGTGTTGCTGGAGACCCCAGAACCCCGACGCGCTGCACCGGAAACCGGTGAGTACTTCGTCGGTGATCATGAGAGCACCGTGCCCGGTTGTAAGGCGACGGATCGCGGCATTGAAGCTGGGGTCGGGAGGAACGACTCCCATATTGGCCGGGCAGGATTCCACGATCACTGCGGCAATCTGGTTGCCACGCTCGGAGAACACCGCATCGAGGGCCGTGACGTCGTTGTAATCCACCACGATGGTGTCGGTCGTCGAGGCAGCCGGTACGCCGGCCGAACCGGGCAGACCAGCCGTCGCTACCCCGGAGCCGGCGGCGGCGAGCAGCGCGTCGGAATGGCCGTGGTAATTACCTGCAAACTTGATGATGACGTCACGTCCGGTAGCGCCACGGGCTAAACGGACAGCCGTCATCGTCGCTTCGGTGCCCGTCGAGACGAAGCGCACCTTCTTGACCGGAGCCATCCGCTCGATGATGGCGTCCGCCAGGTTGGTCTCGGTGCGGGTAGGAGCGCCAAAGGATAGCCCCCTCGATGCGGCCTCTTGAACCGCAGAGACGACCTCGGGGTGGGCGTGCCCAAGCAGAGCCGGGCCCCAGGTGCATACCAAGTCGAGGTAGCGGGTGCCTTCGGCGTCCCAGATCCACGGTCCTCGGGCCTTCTCGATGAAGCGGGGGACCCCTCCTACTGAGCCGTACGCCCGCACCGGGGAATCCACCCCGCCGGGAATGACGGCCTGGGCGGCGGAGAACAGTTCGGCGTTGGAGGTCATGTTGTCCTTCCAGTCATTGGGGCTTGTGATGATTGTGATCACGACGGATTAAAAATCTTCGCGGAACATCTGGGCGGCCTCAATCGCCCAGTAGGTCAAGACGAGATCGGCACCGGCCCGCACGATCGAAGTCAAGGACTCGCCGATGCAACGGCGGCGATCAATCCAACCGTTAGTGGCAGCGGCCTCGAGCATGGCGTACTCGCCGGAGACCTGGTAGGCGGCAACCGGTACCTGCGACACTTCGGCGACGTCGGCCAGCACGTCGAGGTAGTGAGAGGCGGGCTTCACCATGACCAGGTCAGCTCCCTCGGCGAGATCGAGGAGGGCCTCGCGCATGCCCTCCCGGCGGTTCGACGGATCCTGCTGGTAAGCTTTGCGATCGCCCTTGAGGGAGCAGTCGACGGCGTCACGGAAGGGGCCGAAGAAGGCCGAGGCGTACTTGGCTGAGTAGGCCATGATCGACACGTCGGTGAATCCTTCGCGATCCAAAGCATCGCGAATGACAGCGATCTGGCCGTCCATCATCCCCGACGGGGAGACCATGTGGGCTCCGGCGCGTGCCTGGGACACCGCCATCGCGGCGTAGAGCGGCAGGGTGGAATCGTTATCGACGCGACCATCAGGGGTCAGAGCCCCACAGTGACCATGGTCGGTGAACTCGTCCAGACAGGTGTCGGTACAGATCACCAGATCGTCGCCGATGGCCTCGCGCACCGCAGAGATACCGGCGTTGAGAATGCCCTTCGGGTCCCAGGCCTGAGAACCGATCTCATCCTTATGAACCGGGATACCAAATAGGTCGATACCACCAATACCGGCCTCGGCAGCTTGGGTAGCGAGCTCCTTGATCGACTCAGTGGAATGCTGGAATTGGCCGGGCAGGCTGGTGATCTCGACGGGGGAATCGATCCCCTCCCTGATGAATACCGGCAGCATCAATTGGGCGGGGGCGACGCGGGTTTCAGCGACCATCCGGCGCATCGCAGGGGTGGTGCGTAGCCGACGCGGACGGGAGACAGGATTCAGACCCCTGGGCAGTGGCTTAACCCCGGTCATGCGGGGATCGCTGGCATCAGGCAGGTACAGGTTCATGATGAACTTCCTTCACGAACAGTCGTTGGTCAAACAGCCAAAGACTCAACCGCATCAAGGACGGCCTCAGGGGTGGGGGAGGAGGCTACCGCATTCGCCGGATGGCCGAGCTCCCCGAGGGTTCTGGCGGTCGGCTTACCGAGGGCGACGAGCTTCTGACAACGCCATCCCAGCGGTTCCACTAGCTCCACGAGGGCGCGTCCCACCGAGGAGGCAGTGACGACGACGATCCCGACAGACGGCCACGACTGGGCGATGACATCGGGCAGTTTCTCGACGGCGGTGGTGGTGTACACCTCGCAACGGTTTACTGTGCAGCCAACATTCGTCAGCTCCTGCGGTACGGTGTCGGCCGCCAACTGGGACACTGGTAGGAGCACGCTGACGGCCCCACCGGGCCATTCTGCGACTAGACCGGCGCCGCTGTGATCCTTGGGGACGAAGTCGACGTCAATCCCACGCTTGCGCAGTGCAGCGGAGGTGGCGGCCCCGACCGCGGCCACTTTGATGTTGGGGTTCGGCAATGGGTTGGGAAGCAGTCCGACGGTGGTCTTCGAGGTGATGACCAGCCAGTCGGCCTGCCATAGGTCAGGGCCGGTGAGTTCCTTGGCCTGCGGCAGTTTGATGGTGCGCGTCAGCGCTTTATGGATAACCCCATAACCGGCCTGCTTCAAGGTCGTCACGAACTTGTCGTGGGAGTCGTCACGAGGAACGACAACCGGGGGTTTCATGAGATCGGCAGGGTTTGTGGTCATCGAGTGCTTCCTGAAGCTTTGAGGTCTGCAACGTCGGCTGCGCCGTCATCCAGCAGCTCTTCGGCAGCAGTCATGCCCAGCGTATGTGCCGCAGCCAGTGCTGGATCGACCTCCTCGGGTAATTCGACGCTGACCTGTTCCCGAATGGTGCGGGAGCCGTCGACAGCAGTCACCACGACATCCAGTGTCAAGACCTCTGGGGATTTTCCGGGGGCAGGCTTGAGCTGCGCCAACGCTCCGATGGGGGCAGCGCACCCCGCCTCCAGATGAGAGAGCACTGCGCGCTCAGCGGTGGCGGCCAGTCTGGTTGGCCGGTCGTCGATCTTCGCCAGCGCCTTGGCCAGCTTGCCGTGACGCGAATCAGCGGCCCGGCATTCGACGGCTAGCGCTCCCTGAGCGGGGGCAGGTAGCATCACCGATGGGTTAAGGAACTCAGTCACGACGTCGCTGTGGCCCAGTCGAGCCAATCCAGAGGCTGCGAGAACGACGGCGTCGAGGTCTTCTGTGCCACTGCCTTGGGCGTAGTGGCCGAGTCCTTTGACGCGACCCAGCCGGGTGTCGACATTTCCGCGAATGTCGATGATCGTCAGGTCTGGCCTTACTGCCAATAGTTGCGCTGCTCGACGTGGCGAGCCCGTCCCGACGCTAGCTCCTTGCGGGAGGTCGTTAAGGGTGAGCCCGTCACGGGCCACCAAGGCGTCGCGTGGGTCTTCTCGATGCGGAACGGCGCCGATCGTCAGCCCTAGTGGGCGCCCTGTCGGTAGGTCTTTGAAGGAGTGGACGGCGATATCGGCGTCTCCCCCCAGTAAGGCCGCACGGATCGCCGAGGCGAATACCCCGATTCCTCCCATCGCCGCCAACGAGGTCGTTGAGGTGTCCCCGCGGGTAGTGATCGTTGTCAGATCGACGTCCAGTCCCTCCGATCTGAGCATTCCTGCAACCATCTCTGACTGAGTGGTGGCCAGGGTACTGGCTCGGGTTCCCAGACGGATCGCAGACATGCTATTCATTGTGGCACTTAGCACCGACGTAGATTCAGTCCGCAGTCAGACCAGTTGCCGAACGGTCCGGCGAGCCTGTGCCACCAGGGCGGCGATCCCCGACCCCGATGCCCACGCCCCGACTAGGCTGATTCGTCCCCGTCCAGACTGGTTCAACACCTCGAGCTGATGATGCAGACCGTCGCGCCATGCTCGGGTTTCTGGAGTCGTGGGCGCTAAGGAACCTGTCCAGTGAATGATCTGAGAGTCCACAACCTGATCGGCTGAAAGCTCCATGCCGAGCAGGATAGAGGCGTCCATTAAGGCCTGGTTAACGTTTAAGGCGACGCCTGCCTCACCGGATCGACCGTAGGAGACCCGGAGTAAATGCAGACCTTCAGGACACGATTCTGCCAGGCTGGGCCACTTTGCCGACATATGGGTGAGTGCTTTAGCAGTGACGGTGGTCGTTCCGGGGGCCACCAGCATGCCGTTTCCGCGCGGGTTGGAGTCTAGTTCGGGCGCTTGCAAGGCGAGATTGACATGGCCGATCGGGGCGCCCGGCACCATCTTGGGCCCAGCGGTGTCGATGACACGGCTCAATAGTTTCGTGGCAGGCCCGGCCGAACAGGCCACCACGACCCGAGGGGTCATGAAGGAATGGACCTCGCCGTCGGGGATGGGGGGCAAAGACGGGTCCGGATTACGGGAGGTCTCAGCGGTCTCCACCAGCCACTGGTCGCCGTGGCGAGTCAGCTCGCGGGCCCCCACCCGGGTTATGACCGTCGCGCCGGCCTGTTCAGCCTGACGACGCAACTCGGCCGGCATGGTGAACATGCCACCTGTCACCGAGGCAACTGCGGGCCCTGCTGGTGTCCGTGAGCGGCATAGAGCCACTCCTGCGGCCAGCGACCCGGTGGCCTGGGCGGCGGCTCTCAGACCGGGGGAGACGACGTCGGCCGACAGCAGATGCGGATCGGCGGCGTGGATGCCACCGGCGATTGGGGTGACGAGACGCCTTAGCACCTCTGGCCCCATCCGGGAGGCCACGAGCGTCCCTAGGTCGCGAGGAAGCTCCTTAGGCATCGGGGTGCGATCGAGTTCGGCGGCGCGGGCGGCCTGTTCCGCTCCCAAGGCGGTGACGACGGCTGGGTCCGCCAAGTCGGCCGGGATGCCAAGAATGGCATTGCTAGGCATTGCGAAGCAGGCGTCATCGAAGTACACCCATGACGGGGCGGCGGCCGGCGCCTCAACCGTCAACCTCAGCTCAGCGGCCAGCTCAGCGGTGTCAGGTAGACGGATCGCCCATCCCTCAGCCCCGATGTCGTAGCTGATTCCGGCCAGCGTCGACCCCGCGACCAGCCCACCGGTGTACCCGCGGGACTCGACAAGGACGGGGTGCAGACCCTCCTGGGTGAATTGCCAGGCGGCTACGAGGCCAGCCATGCCCCCGCCGATGACGATGGCGTCGACGTGCTGCGGATCACAAGAAGTCATCGCTTTTCCCTGCTCACAGTGAATGCACCAGCTCGACTAGCCGTGTCAGGACGTCGGGGTCAGTGCTCGAGGGTACGCCGTGGCCCAGATTGACGACGTGTCCAGGGGCCTGACGTCCTGCTGTGACGATTTCGCGGGTGGCGGTCTCTAACGGTTCCCATCCGGCGAAGAGCAAGGCGGGATCGATGTTGCCCTGCACTGGCATCTCCATCTCGGAGACCATGAGGGTGGCGCAGGCTTCGTCGAGGCTAATGCGGTGGTCGACGCCAAGTACCGGGTACCGCGAGGCAGTAGCCGCCACCTGCGCAAACTCAGAAAGCAGGTGGGTGGCATTGACGCCAAAGTGAACCACCGGGGTGTTCAGATCGACGTTAGCTAGCGCACGTTGAGAGAACGGCGCGACGCTGGCTCGGTAATCGGTAGCGCTCAGCGATCCAGCCCAGGAATCAAAGAGCTGGATGGCACGCGCCCCGCCGCGCAACTGAGCAGCCAGGAAAGCAGCGTCCAGGTCGGCAACCCATTCCATAAGCCTCGCCCAGGCCTGTGGATCTGAGTGCATCATCGCCCGGGCGGACAGATGGTCGCGGGAAGGGCTGCCTTCAACAAGGTAGGCGGAAATAGTAAATGGGGCACCCGCAAAGCCAATGAGCGGAGTGGTGTCGCCCAACTCTGCGACGACTAGGCGTGCAGCCTCCTCGATAACCGAGGAATCCCCGGCATTGCGCTGAGTAATGCGGTCGACGTCGGAGGCAGTGCGGACGGGTTCGTCGAGAACAGGACCGACTCCCGGCTCGATGCGCACCCCCGTCCCGGCCAGCGCGAGCGGCACCATGATGTCGGAGTAGAGAACGGCCCCGTCGACGTGGTGGCGGCGCACAGGTTGGCAGGTGATCTCGGCCGCGAGCTCCGGATTGAGGCAGGAGTCGAGCATTGTGGTGCCCTTTCGGGCTTCGCGGTACTCCGGGAGCGAACGACCTGCCTGGCGCATAAACCACACTGGGGTTACGGCCGGGCGGTGTCCAGTCATGGCCTGCAGAAGCGATGAATTTGCTGTGAACGTGGTGGTTTCAGTCATCACCTCGATTGTGCCGCACCGCGTGCAGATGCCATCTGTGGGGCGGTTATTGAGCGAGATGCGACCTTTGGATGTACTGGGGTTCGTCGGTACAGCATGGTTGAATAGCGCCTCGTGGGATTGTGTGTCTTGACCGTGGACCATGCTGGGCAGGGACTTGGCGTTGTTTCCGAGGCTGCCGCGCAGGTTGACGGACTCGGCCTAGCATTGACCGATTATCCCCAGATCCGGGGCGCCCTTGTGCTATCTACGTGCAACCGGGTGTGCGTGATCGTTGAGACCTCCCCTGACGCAGTCGCGCACGGGTTCGACGAGGCCGCCTTGCGCAGGCGTATTGCAGACCATGGTGCGACCGTGTTGGCTGAATCTGCCCAGTTCTTCTGCGAGAACGACGCCGTTTGGCGTTTGTTCCGGGTGGCCGCAGGCCTGGAGTCGATGGTTGTCGGGGAGCGTGAGGTCGCTGGACAGATGAAGCGTGCTCTCCGTGAGGCGCGTCGTGAGCAGACCGTCACCTACACGATTGGTCACGTCGTCGAGGAGGCTCTTAAGACGTCGCGCCATGTCGCGACCGAGACTGCGCTGGCTGCTGAGGGTCGCACCGTTGTCTCGGTTGGGCTTGACCTTGTCGCCCAGCGGATGGACTTGAATGGCGCCCGGGTGCTCGTGATGGGGACTGGCTCCTATGCCGGCGCGTCGTGCGCTCAGCTGAGTTCTGGTGGGGTCGCTGAGATCCAAGTTCACTCGGCCTCCGGGCGGGCCGCTGGATTCGCGCGCCGCCACCGGGTGACTGAGGCCCTCGATCTTGACGCCGCACTGGCGCAATCTGACCTTGTCGTCACATGTCGTGGGTCGGGAGTTCCCGCGTTGTCGGCCGAGGCTGCTCGGCGCGCGGTTGACACTCGTGGCGGTCGCGATCTCCTGGTTCTTGATCTAGCGATCAGCGGGGACGTTGAGGAGCCTGTTCCCGCTGGGGTAGAGGTCATCGACCTTGAGACGATCCGACAGGCTGTTCCTGCCTCTGCGGAAGCTGAGCGGGCCGCTGCCGAGCACATCGTCGCTACGGGAGTGCACCATCTGGCTATCGATCTGGAGCGCCGCCGGATGGCTCCGGCTGTTGTTGCCCTGCGCGACGTCATTTCAGATCTGGTTACCGCTGAACTGGAACGTTTGCCCGAAGAAGGTTCGGTCCCCGTTGATGAGGTAGCGGTGTCCCTTCGCCGGCTCGCTGCGTCTATGGCGCACATCCCGTCGGCACGAGCCAGGATGGCCTCTGAGCAGGGTTTAGGGGATCGCTGGCTCAATTCGTTGTCGGACGTATTGGGTATTGACGTGGATATCGCCGCGCCTGTCATCGACATGTCCAGCTTCGTTAATGCTGACTGCATGACGTGTCCGGTTACCGGCCTGCGGGTGGACGATCTTGCCGCGGAGACGGCGCCCCGAGGTAAGGAGAGGAAATCGTGACCGCCAACCCCTACATCACTCCCACGGATCCATTGGCCCCTTATGATGCCGTGCTCGTCGCCTCGTTTGGTGGGCCACGCTCCCCCGAAGAGGTCGTACCTTTTCTGAGAAGGGTCTCCAACGGTCGCATTCCTGAAGAGCGCTTGGCCGACGTTGCCCGTCACTACGATCGTTTCGGCGGAATCAGCCCGATCAATGATGCGACAGATGCTTTCGTTAACGCACTTGAGAATGAACTGCGCCGTCACGGAGTACGAGTTCCGGTGGTATTAGGAAACCGCAACGGCACGCCCTTTCTCGAGGACGTGCTACCTGAGATGCACTCGCACGGGGTGCGTCGGGTGTTGGCGGTTGTCACCTCTGCCTATGCCAGCTACTCCGGGTGCCGTCAGTACCGCGAGGAGATCGCGTCTGCCCTGGCTCATGCCGGTATCACTGACATGTGGGTCGACAAGGTACCCCCCTTCAATGAAGCACCCGGATTCATCCGCGCCAATGCGGATGCCCTGATGCAGGCGTTTATGCGGATTCCGCCCACTCCTCTCGAGGCCACCCGCGTCGTTTTCGTCGCTCACTCGATCCCGGATTCCATGCAAGACGCATCCGGTACCGGTCAGCCGGAAACCGACTACGTCTCCCAGCATAAGACGGTTTGCGAGCGGGTCGCCGTACAGGTGCGCCAGGCCTTCGGAAATATGCCCCAGTGGGATTTGGCTTACTGTTCGAGGTCGGGACGCCCCACCGATCCGTGGCTCGAACCGGACATTAACGACTACCTACGCGGTCTTCCCGCGCAGGGCGTGAAATCCGTTGTCGTTGCCCCGATCGGTTTCGTTGCTGACCACATGGAGGTCGCTAACGACCTCGATCACGAGGCCGCCGAGGCGGCTAACAAGTCCGGGCTCGCTTTCGCGCGGGCGGCAACTGCTGGCGTCCACCCGGCCTTTATCGCTGATATCGCCGGGCTCATCGTGTCCCAGGCCGCGGCGGCTCGAGGCGAGGGTGGCAATCTGACGTCGTGGCAGACTCCCTGCGCCGCTGGTTGCTGTCGACGCTGGCCGGGCGCTGAGGATATTCTAGCTGTCTCCGGTAACGATGTCGTCGAGTCTTCGGCTGCCAGAACCGGGGTAGCCGCTTCTGAGCCAGTAGGTGCGGGGTTTGCGCCAAGCGGCTCAGAGAGTGCAGTCGCGCACCCGGAGCCAGAGGCCGTCGAACCGGTGGCTCTTTCCTCCTACGACCTGTTGATTAAGGAGACCCCCATGTCTGACTATTCCGGTGCTGATTCGGTAATTGAGGGACCACGCGACGACGAGGTCCCCGCCGGCTCCTACACCGCGCCGACCGATCCCCGCGACACCCCCGTCATTCCCGACGAGGTCAACGCCGCCAGCAAGTGGGCGATGTACTCGGTGTTCCGCGTCGCGACCCCACTTCCTGCTGACGATGACGAGCGTCACCACCTCATTGAAGGCTCCGACGAGTGGGTGGGACAGTCTGGTGTCGACACCCGCGGGTGGTACGACCTGTCGGGCTTGCGCGCTGATGCCGACCTGCTGGTGTGGTGGGTTAGCGACGATCCGACGGTGTTGCAGGACGCTTACCATCGTTTCCGCGCTTCTGGACTGGGTCGCCACCTGGAACCGGTGTGGTCCAACGTGGGAGTTCATCGCCCTGCCGAGTTCAACAAGTCTCACCTGCCCTCCTGCTTCGCCGGTATCGCCCCGAGGCGTTGGGCCGCGTTCTACCCCTTCATTCGATCCAAGGAGTGGTACCTCCTTCCGGCGGCTGATCGTTCCCGCATGCTGCGCGAACACGGCATCGTCGGTGCCGCCAGCTCCGATGTCAAGGCGTCGACGTTGGCTGCATTCGCGCTCGGGGACTACGAGTGGATTCTTACCCTGGAAGGTGACGACCTTGCCCGTGTTGTCGACGTTATGAAGGACCTCCGTTATGTTGAGGCTCGTCGCCACGTCGACGTCGATACCCCGTTCTTCACCGGCGAGCGCGTCTCCCCGGTGACGTGGGCCGACCGCCAGATGAGAGCCTGATGACGCCATTGCGTGGCCTGACTGACCCGGTGGGGCCAGAATCTCCGCAAACATATTGGGTGCGCCGACTGGTGTTGTTGGTTGCTGTGGTCGTCGTCGTGGCGTTGGTAATTGCCGGAATTGCCAAGCTGGTAGGGGGGACGAAAGAGGCGGCTGCTCCGGAGGCCTCGTCGTTCACACCGGACCCGTCGTGGACGGACACTGCGTGGGGGTCGGCGACTCCCTCAGCAAGTTCATCCGCAGTAAGCCCAAGTAGGTCTGGGCGCCGGACGGAATCCCCATCTCCATCGGCTTCGACACCGTCAACGTCGTCAGCGGTGTGTGAAGGCTCACAGCTATCGGTGAAGGTAACCGGAGATACCAAGAAGCCCAGTGTGGGCCGCACTGAAACGTTAACCGTGCGGGTCAGTAGCTCGACTGATTGCCGCTGGAACACCCAGAAGGTGAAGCAGACGCTCACTGTCACGTCTGGCTCAGATCGGATCTGGTCGACCGATGATTGCAGTTCCTGGGGGCCCAAGGGGGTGCACGAGATCAAGCCTAAGAATCCTTGGACCTACGAGGTTTCGTGGCCGACAAAGCGTTCTACGGGCAAGTGCAAATTGTCCAAGGAATCCCTGGGGGCGGGGTATTATGTCGCCACTGTCAATCTCGGTGGTGGCCCCAGCGATCGCTTCGTTATGCAGATGGGCGCCTGAACCCCGACGACACACATGTCGATGCGTGTGCGGATCTAATGCAGGTGATGGGTGCGATGATCCCCCTCGAAAATGGATTCCAACCCTTGACGAATCTCACGGGCTCGTCTGAGGCCGACCCCCTTAATATCGCCGAGCTCGGAGGTGGATGCCGATACCAGGCTTTGCAGGTCGCTGAAGTGGTTGATGACCCGCTGGATTGTGCGTGACGACAGATCCGTCATCAATGCCAACTGTCGATGACCGCGTGCCCGGATAGGGGAGTCCAGCGGGTGCTCAGCCGGGCCGAGGTGGATAGCATCGGCCACCTTGGTTACGTCAAGCAGATCCGCCCAGGACAGTTTCTGCAGCCCGGACAGGGAAAACTCGCCAGGAGCGACGGAATCGGGACGATAATCCTCGGTGAGCAACCGCCCAAGGTCCTCCACGCCTAGGGACAGTTCGTTGCGCTGCAACTGGACGAGGCGTCCCTCCACCCCCAGAGCAGAGACATATCCACGAACCTCAACGTCGATACGACGCCACATTTCGAACCGCTGAGCGACAGCAGCGACGTCACGCACCTGGACTTGGTCGCGAATTTCCAGGGTGGTGAGGTTCCCAGCCTCCTCGACTAGACGCCTGCGGTAGCTTGCCAGGGTGTCGAGGGCCTGATTAGCCCGAGCGAGCAACTGCTCAGGCCTCTCGATCAGATACCGCCGACCGTTAAGGAACAGCGACATCACCGACATTGACGCCGACACGACCACCACTGGCGCACCCGTTTGCTGGGAGAGCCGATCTGCAGTGCGGTGACGGGTCCCTGTCTCCATCGTGGGCAGGCTACCGTCGGGAACGAAATGGACCGCAGCTGCCTTGATGCGCTCGTGATCGCTCGAGACAACTAGCCCGCCGTCCATCTTGGACAGCTCGCGCAGGGCCTGCGGGGTGAGCCGGACGTCGAGGGGGAATCCGCCAGAACAAACCTCATTGATCTCTGGCCCATCACCGAGCACGATGAGACTGCCAGTGCCTCCATTGACGATGCGATCTAGTCCTTCCCTGATGGGCGTGCCAGGGGCCAAGAGGGCCATCAGATGGCGTACCCGATCCGTCTGCAACTCCCGGGAGGTCTCGAGATCGGGCTGAGCGTCGGTCATAGGTCGACTCTAGTTCGCTGCGCCGAGGTTCTCACTTCGGATGTCCTTACTATCCCGATCTGTTTTCCGCTGTCGGCGCAGATTGAGCACTAAAAGAGCCTCGGCCACACTCCCGACCTCAATGACGTGCAACTCGTGCATCATCGGGATCTTGGTATGTGCTTCCCGAGAGTTACGTGGCACCACAGCCAGGTCGAGCCCTAACCGTGCCGCCTCGCCCACGCGTCGTTCCAATCCCGGAACACGGCGCAAATCCCCAGCTAGACCGACTTCTCCGAGAGCAACGACTCGGGTCGGGAAATTGGTATCAAGGACTGCGGAGGCTACCGCGACCGCGATCGCTAAGTCAGCCGACGGGTCGGAGACTCGGGCGCCACCCACTGTCGAGACGTAGACGTCTCGATTGCTCAACGGCAGACCCGTCTTACGCTCCAGCACGGCCAGAATCATGGCCACACGGCCACCCTCGACACCATGGGTGGTGCGGCGCGGGTACTTTTCGGAAGCTGACGGAGCTACTAGAGCCTGCACTTCCGAGAGTAGGGGACGGCGGCCCTCCATCGTTACCGTCACGCAGGTACCTGGCTGGGGATCGGCGTTGTCTGACGTGAACAGACCCGACGGGTCAGGGACCTCCATAATCCCGGCGTCGGTCATCTCGAAGCAGCCCACCTCGTCGGCCGGGCCATAGCGGTTCTTCGTGGCACGGACCATACGAAATCCAGAATGGCGATCACCTTCGAAATTGAGGACGACGTCGACGAGGTGCTCCATGGTGCGCGGGCCAGCGATCGAACCCTCTTTAGTGACATGGCCGACGATGATGACCGCCATCCCACGTCTCTTTGCTACTCGCACCAGGGCTCCGGTGACCTCCCTCACTTGGGAGACGCCGCCGGGGGAACCGTCAGCCTGGCTGGTGCCAACCGTTTGCACCGAGTCCAGCACCATGAGGGAGGGCTCGGTTTGCTCAATATGTCCGAGCACTGTGCCTAAATCCGTCTCGGAAGCTAGGTAGAGCTCATCAGCCAGCGCCTTCGTGCGACCAGCCCGCAGCCTCACCTGGGCGGTCGACTCCTCCCCGGTGACGTAAAGGGTGCGCCTGCCCGCTTTAGCCCACTTAGCTGCGACGTTTAGCAACAGGGTCGACTTTCCGACTCCTGGCTCTCCGGCGAGCAGGGCCACGGCCCCAGGTACGAGCCCACCGCCCAGTACTCGGTCGAGTTCACTGATCCCGGTGAGATGACGATTAGCGGCTTGCTCGCTGACTTCACCGATGGGCACAGCCTTTGAGGTGGGCGTCGATGAGGTGACCTCAGCGAGTTTCGGTGCCCCCTTCTCAACTACCGAACCCCAGGTCTGACACCCGCCACATCGGCCAACCCATTTGGTCGTCGCCCAGCCGCACTCGGTGCACACCCACGTCGGAGCCTGCGTCTTCCTCGCCATGACTCATACCATGCCAGCAAGAGCCGACAGGTTCGGCGATGACGGTGTTCCGCGTTCTGCTTCGGTCAGCTCACCGATGGGTTATGCGGATACCACATGGCGTTTTGTGCTGCCTGGACGACGTTGGCTGCTCTTCTGGTAACGGTCCCCTCCTCGAGGGCAGCCTCCACGACTGCCACTGCGACGCCTGCCGAGGAAGCACGTAGGTTTTCTACCGTCGGTAGCAGGGATGACTCAACCGGACGCGGGTCGACCTTAAAGGCCACAGCATCGGCGGCGCAGAGCATGTGGGCGCTCACACGTTGTGAGCCCCTGAGACGATACCCCAGACCCCAGGCCCGGGTAGAGGAGGCCATTATTGCCCTGCCCATTACTTGTAACAGATGCCGTCATAGCCGAAAGGCTTGACCGGAATTCCGACGAAAACTAGATTTTCCCCACTACTGCGCGATGACGTCGGCAGGCATCGCCTCGATCTCCTCGGTCGGATCCGATAACGGCAGGATGATGGGGCGCCCGACTTCCCGACACATCTCCTCGACGACCTGCTGGGTAAATGCTGTCTCCCGATTCCTGATCAGGTTGACCATGGGCTCAGGTATCCGTGCCACGACTACCTCCCGGTGGTGACTTCTTTTCTTACACCACCGGGACCTGCCAGTGCTGTGACGTCAGACGCGAACTCGCCCGCGCGAGGGGGTGTCGAAGGTCACAGCATCGATTCCGGGATGACCGTTCGGGCTGGTGAAATCGAAGGTGATTCCCTCAACCTCGTCAGGGATCGTCTCTCCTAGCCAATCCTCTACGCGCTGACGCGATCCGGATATCTCGACCGAAGCCAAGGTGACGTTACCGCTCAGGCTGGAAGGCAACAATTCGGCCGGGGAAGTCCACTTGATGAAAAAAGGCAACTGCGGATCTGCCATCAGGCCCTTAATCCCGATTTGACGCCACTCGAGGTGGCGACCGTCGGGGAAGGTGCGCTTGCCCGGGACCGACTGGCGCTCTAGGCGCTTTTCGTAAGGGGCGAGGTCATCGACGGAGACGGCCCACCCCATCCATCCGCCGCCTTGCTCTTGGCGTGCACGCACTGCCTGCCCGAAGACAGCTTTCTCTGCGGCCGGGTGGTCAAGGACCTCCACAATCTCGATGTAACGCGGACCAGCCAGTGGCAGGATGCGATTGCGGGTACCAAAGCTGGGATGGACTCCGCCGTTGATAAAGGAGGTCCCCAAGACCTCGCCGAGGCGGGCGGCGTCCTCATCGAGACCTGCGGGGCCAGCGGCGAACATGAGATGGTCGACGTGCATGACAATATTGTCCCCTTTATGTTTCCCACGATGAAATCGGCCCCCCAGTTGGCCGTCATAATGCGGGATAACCATGGTTCTTCGTGACACGGCGGCGGCGTATCCGGCGCCCCGGTTACGGCGTTGGCGTAGGCACGGTAGGTTGAGCATGTGCCTGACTGTTTCGGACTTTCTGAAACCACGACCACGTCTGCTTCAGTCGCTCCCCGTGTGACGTTGTCGACGACCTCGGTCTATCCCGAGTCGACCGCCGACGCCTTCGCCCGCGCTAGGGCCATCGGTTATGACGGGGTCGAGTTAATGGTCGGTATTGATCCAATCGCCGCAGACGTTGACCGGATCGTCGATCTCTCGGCCGAATATGGCGTCAAAGTGTGGTCGATTCATGCTCCATGTCTGCTCGTCACGCCGAATGTGTGGGGAAGCGACCCGTGGGGCAAATTGGATAAAGCCGCCGAAGCTGCCGGACGGCTCGGCTCCAAGCTCATTGTCGTCCACCCTCCCTTCCGCTGGCAGCGCGATTATGCCGGTAGATTCGAGGAAGGTATTGCCGAGCTCAACGAGAAGCACGCCCCGCTCGTCTTTGCCGTGGAAAACATGTATCCGTGGCGCACTCCAGCTGGTCGCTTTGCTGCCTATTCGCCGGGGTTCGATCCCACTAACCTCAATTACGACCATCTGGTCTTGGATCTCTCTCACGCTGCAACCGCTCAGATGGATTCCCGCACCCTGGTTGCCCGGTGGGGTTCGCGATTGCGTCACATCCACCTGACGGACGGCTCCGGCACCTTTAAAGACGAGCATCTTCTGCCCGGGCAGGGAAACCAGCATGCCTGGGAGGTTGCCGAGCGCGCAGTGGCGGGTGGATTTAACGGGGACATTGTGCTGGAGGTCAACACCCGTAAGCTCTCTGGTGAGGGTGTAGGACAAGACGCTCGTTTCGAAGCATTGTCTGAAGCTCTGATGCAGACCAGGATGGCGGTTGATCGTGGCATCTTTGCTCGCCGCTCTGGCCAGGTGCGGGAAGGGGCTCGGCAGTGACCGAGAGTCGTCATGATTTCCGTGGTGGAGCTCTGCTGGCATGGGGCCGACGTCTTGCGATGCAATTGGCGATGGACCCCACGATCGCTCACAAAGTGTCTCAGTCTCGGCTCGCTCGCGAGATTGCCGCGACGTACGTGGCGGGAGAGGACGTCGGACCGGCGATCGATAACGCTGCTGATCAGGTACTTAAAGGCCTAGACGTCAGCCTGCACCCCCTTGGCCCCGACCCGGTGGACCTTGCCCAGGCCCGGCGAGCGATGGTCAGGCTGTGCGGGGTTATTGAGAGACTCGGCGCTAACCCAGCCTTTGATGGCCACGCCGAGGTGTCGATCAGCTTGGCGGCTCTGGGGCTGAGGGTCAATGACGATCTGGCTCGGGACCACGCCCGACAAGTTTGCCAGGTTGCCCGCGACAACCACGTTGCTGTGACTGTTGACGACGAAGGTCCCGACATCCACGATCGCTCGCATCGCATTGTGATGGGCCTGCTTGACGAATACGAAGACACCGGCATCGTCATCCAGGCTGCACGTCACGATTCCCTCATGCAGGTTCGAGAACTAGCTGCCCCAGGACGCCGCATCAGGCTATGCAAAGGCTCGTATACCGGCCCTCGCTCGGTCACGTTAATCCGTCCGCACGACGTCGACTTGAGGATGGCGGCCTGTCTGCGCGCCCTCATGACCGGTCCTTCGACGGTGATGTTAGCCAGCCATGATCCCGTCTTTGTGGCGCTCGGTGAGCAACTCATGGCGAGTTTGGGCCGTCAACTAGAGTTCCAGATGCTGCAAGGGATTCGCCCCCTAGAGCAGCGGAGACTGGTGGACATCGGCCATCGAGTGAGGGTGTATCTGCCCTATGGCCACGACTGGTATCGGTACTGCACTCGACGAATCGTCGAAAGGCCGGGCAATATTTGGCTGTTTGGGCGATCGCTGGTGGAGAGGCGTTGACGATGTGGAATAGCACGAGCACCATCGATCCTCGCCCGCGCCTGCTCTGGGAGACGATAGCCCTGTTGGCCGTCAGTCTGGGGCAATCAGCGTGGTACTCAATTCTGCGGATGATCGAGCGCCTCACTCGGGGTGTGCCGATGAATCAGCAAACCTCCACACTCAACTCCACGGTGACTCCAGGGCGACCGTGGCTCGATTTGGTGTACCAACTGTCTGACATCATTTTTGGGGTCGCGCCAGCGCTGCTCGCGGTCCTCCTGCTAGCTCAGGTCAAGCCACCACAACAGGGCGTCCGTCGCGCTCTAGGGCTGGAGGCGCCGGGGTGGGGACGTGACGTCGGAGCTGGGGCGGTGCTGGCCGCCGTTATCGGTATACCCGGGCTTGGTTTCTACTGGACGGCTCGTGCTCTTGGCTTTAACACCACTGTTCAGGCCGCTGGGTTGCAGCATGTCTGGTGGACCGCCCCGGTTCTTATTGGGCTGGCTGGTATGAATGCAGTCCTCGAGGAAACCGTCATGGTCGGTTACCTCTTCGCGAGATGGCGTCAGATCGGATGGTCGATGACGACGGTTATCGTTGCCTCGGCCATCATTCGCGGCACCTATCACCTTTACCAAGGCTGGGGCGGTTTCATCGGCAACATCGTCATGGGCCTGTTCCTGGGCTGGGTTTTCTCTCGTCGGCGTCGACTTTTACCCCTCATCGTGGCGCACGCTTTCCTCGACATCGTTTCCTTCCTGGGATACTCTTACCTGGCTGGCCGTGTGAGCTGGTTATAAAACGATTCGGACGCTCACCAAAACCTGTCGGACTCTGCCCCCTATCATGGGTATCATGAAGCTTGGAGTCTTCGGAGCCACTGGCCAGGTCGGTCGGGTGATGCGCACCCTACTGGCAGAGCGTCATTTTCCCGCCGACGAGGTGAGGTTCTTCGCCTCTGCCCGTTCGGCGGGCCAGAAATTGTCCTGGAATGGCGGCGCGGGTGACAGCGAAGTCGTCGTTGAAGACACCGCGACGGCTGACTTCGCTGGGCTCGATATTGCGATCTTTTCTGCCGGTGGCGGCACCTCCCGCGAGTTTGCCCCCCAAGTCGCCGCTGCCGGGGCTGTCGTCATTGATAACTCCTCGGCTTGGCGACGCGATCCTGACGTTCCGTTGGTTGTCAGCGAAGTCAATCCCGAAGACGTCGCTAAGCGCCCCAAGGGGATCATCGCTAACCCCAACTGCACGACGATGGCCGCGATGCCGGTACTTAAGCCACTGCATAACGCTGCTGGTTTGACCCGCCTTGTCGTCGCTACCTACCAGGCCGTTTCGGGGTCGGGGGTGGCCGGGGTGCGAGCTCTTACCGACCAAACCACTGCCATTAACGATCCCGCAGGCCTTGCGCTGAACGGTCGTGGTGTGCCGGTGACGGACTGTGGCCCTTACGTCGCGCCGATTGCATTCAACGCTCTTCCGGTGGCGGGTAACTTCGTTGACGATGGCAGTGGCGAGACTGACGAAGAACAGAAACTTCGCAACGAGTCTCGCAAGATCCTTCACATTCCGGATCTGCTGGTTGCGGGGACCTGCGTGCGGGTGCCGGTGTATAGCGGTCATGGGCTTGCCGTCCACGCTGAGTTCCGGGAGGACCTCAGCCCGGAGAAGGCCACTGAGCTCTTGAGACAGGCACCTGGAGTCGAGGTCGTCGACGTCCCTGACCCCCGGTCGGCAGCCGGAATTGATCCATCCTTGGTTGGGCGTATCCGTGCGGACCAGTCCGCACCGGTTGGCAAAGGTCTGGTCTTCTTCTGCGCTGCGGACAACTTGCGCAAGGGTGCAGCCCTCAATGCGGTGCAACTCGCTGAGCTGGTGGCTGCCGAGTGAGTGGGAAGATCGCCGTCCTGGGCTGCGGAACGATGGCTGGGGCGCTCGTTGGGGGGCTCATCGACGCTGGAACGGTGAAGGCCGAGGACGTCGTGGCAACAGCGCGATCAGCGTCCCATCGTGATGAGATCACCAAGACTTTGGGTGTGACTACGAGTGGTGACAACACGGCGGCTGCGCGTGACGCCGACCTCGTCATCCTCGGCGTCAAGCCTTATGCGGCCGTTGAAGTACTCGGAAAGGTCTCGGGTGTTCTGAAAGCCGATGCGACCGTTGTTTCCATCGCTGCCGGCGTCACGACTGAGAAGTTGCTCAGGGCATGGCAGGGAGAGGTCGTCCGTGTCATGCCAAACACCCCAGTTCAGGTGGGCAAAGGGGCGTTCATCGTGAGCCCTGCCCCCGGCGCCGAAAAAGCAGCCACGAAGGTGGGTGACCTGCTCGAATCCGTGGGAGTCGTCGTCACCGTGCCCGAGAAACTGCATGACGCCGCCACAGCCGTCTCGGGATCTGGGCCGGCGTACGTCTTCCTAGTGGCCGAGGCCATGATTGACGCCGCCGTTGCGATGGGTTTGCCGCGTAACCAAGCCAGCCAACTCACCGTGGCGACCTTGGCCGGTTCAGCTGAACTGTTGACAAAAGGCGAGCACCCCGCAGTCCTGCGATCCACGGTGACGAGCCCGGGTGGCACCACGGCGGCTGCCCTGGCCGCATTGGAGGCTGGAGGTCTGCGCTCCACTTTCGCCACTGCGATGACGGCATGCCGAGACCGCGCAGCTGACCTGTCTTGACGCGTCGGCGCGGTCATTTTGGCTCCAGTGGCTGATACAGCGTAAAGTACCCCTTTGTCCGCCTTGTCGGTGGGCCAAGAACTTCACACCTGCCCGGGTGTATCAAGCGTCCAGTTCCAACGAAAGAGGTTGACCGTGGGATCCGTGATCAAAAAGCGTCGCAAGCGCATGGCGAAGAAGAAGCACCGCAAGCTACTCAAGAAGACGCGCATCCAGCGTCGTCGCGCCGGCAAGTGACGCTTCGGGCGGTTGTGGCATGTGGCGGCATCGACATGGCATGGCTGCCGCCCGCAGCGGTGAATCACGGCCCCTCGACCCGCCGGTCGAGGGGCGCGTCGTTATTGTCACCCGCCAAGGCTGTCATTTGTGCGATGAGGCCATCAGCCTTGTTGCACATATGAGACAGGATCACCGCAACCTCGTGCCCGAACCGACGATCGTTGACGTCGATACCAATGAGGATCTTCGCTCCCGCTGGGGCGACCATGTCCCGGTCACGTTCGTTGACGGCACCCTTATTGCCTATTGGACCCTTGACGCTGACACCTTCCTGTCAGCTTTGAATGATGGCCCCTCGCCCCCGATGGTGCTGCCCTGATAACCAGGACGTTCAGTGGACGGGCAGGCTTGCACCTTTGCCCACGGACCAGCACTATTGACCTCGATGCCCAATGCCGGAGCACACCGTCTGGCACGACGGCAGACACCGGAAGGACTCCAGATGACTGACGAGGCTCACCAGTCGACGATGCAGCCGGCCGGTGATCTGGGCACTGCATCGGCTCAGGCCAGGGTGCAGTTTGTGGGTACCGGTCCAGGAGATCCGAATCTGTTAACCCTCGGGGCTGTCGATGCCATCAATCGCGCCCAGGTCATCGTCATTTCGTGCGCGCAGCACCGCTTGCTGCTTGGTAGTGATTTCCTAGAGCTTCGCCCTGACGTCAGAATCGTGTCGGCTGACGGTGCTGATGAAGAAGCCACCGACCTGCCTAGCCAGCCGGGGACTGGCACTCCGACTCCCGTCGACGTAGACGAGCACTGTGTTGACGTCACGGCCACCGTTATTGATGCGGCCTCCCAAGGCCTTGAGGTCGTTCGTCTCGTTTCTGGGGATCCTTTCCTTGACGGCGATATTGGTGCGGAGGCTGCCGCTGTGGCTCGCGCTGATCACGACGTCGACGTTGTTCCTGGCGTCACTGGTATGACAGCCGTTCCGGAATACGCTGGGTTGGCCTTACATGGCCATGACGTCCAGCTCATTGGGGACGCGGCATGTCAGCGCGATGTTGATGGGCACGGTTCGGACTGGTCAGATCAGGGGCTCATCGTCGTCAATACCGCGGTGGGCAAGCTTAAAGACGTCGTCAAGCACGCGGTTGAATCTGGACGCAGTAAGGATGAGCCGGCAGCCCTCATCTGCCATGGCGCGACGACCCAGCAGATCACCCATACTGTCACCCTCGGCGAGTTGCCGCAGACCGCCAAGACAGCGCGGCTGGACAATGCTGAGCCGGTTCACATTGCCATCGGCAAGGTGGTCGAAGCCCCCGAACGTGAGCAACTCGATTGGTACGAATCCAAGCCGTTATTTGGCTGGAATATCCTCATCCCGCGCACCCGTGACCATTCCGCAACCCTGCCCTCGCGGCTACAGAGTTACGGTGCCCACTCCCTCGATGTTCCGACGATTTCGATGGAGCCTCCGCGTACGCCGCAGCAGATGGATAAGGCGATTCGCGGTCTTGTTGAGGGACGCTACGAGTGGGTCGTCTTTACCTCTGCCAACGCCGTACACGCCGTGTCGGAGAAGCTCGAGCAGATCGGTCTGGACGCTCGCGCATACTCAGGCTTGCGGATCGCCGCGATCTTCGACTCGACTATCAACGCTTTGGCTGAGTGGGGTGTTCGGCCCGATCTCGTGCCAGCGGGGGAGCAGTCCACCCGGGCACTGGCTGCGGTATTCCCAGCCTTCGACGAGGCTCTCGACCCCATTAACCGGGTTTTTGTGCCGCGTGCCGATATTGCCACTGAGTCCCTGTCAGCCGACCTATCTGAGTTGGGCTGGGAGGTCGAAGATGTTGTCGGGTATCGCACCGTGCGTGCCGCCCCGCCACCAGCTGAAACCCGTGAAGCCATTAAGACCGGCAAATTCGATGCTGTCGTGTTTACCTCATCGACGACTGTGCGCAACCTTGTCGGTATTGCTGGAAAGCCACACAAGCACACCGTGGTCGCCGCCATTGGCATGCGCACTGCCGAAACCTGTCGTGAACATGGCTTGACCGTTGACGTCATCGCCCCCGAGCCGACCGCTTTGGGCTTGGCTGATGCCCTGGCAGATTTCGCTGCGAAGCGTCGTGACGAGATGGTCGCCAAGGGACTGTCGGTGGTTCGGCCTTCCCAGCGCAAGCGTCGAGGCCGTCATCCGTCACGCTAACACAGACCCATGACGTAGGGTCATGGACAGGGCGGGGTTTGCCGTCCGTGAGGTATCGGAAGGGGAGACGATGGGCGCCACGACGACTGTCCACCTGCTGCGCCACGGTGAAGTCGATAACCCGACCGGGGTTCTGTACGGCTGTATGCCCGGGTACCACCTATCTGCGCTGGGGCGGCGCATGGCTGCCCGCGCTGCTGAGCACTTCGCCGATGTCGAGCTGTCGGCCCTGGTGAGTTCCCCATTGGAGCGCGCTAAGGAGACGATCGCCCCGATTGCCGCGCTGCATCCTGAACTTGAAGTCCGCATTGATTCTGACGTCGTCGAAGCGGCTAATGTCTTCGAGGGCCAGGTTTTTGGCAAGGGCAACAAGGCCTTGCGTAACCCTCGTAACTGGCGCTATTTATCGGATCCCTTTACTCCCAGCTGGGGGGAGCCTTACGTCGAGATCGCTGAGCGGATGACCCGGGCTATCATGCGGGCAGCAGAAGGGGTTCCCGCGGGAGGTCAGGCTCTCATCGTTTCCCACCAGCTGCCGATTTGGATTGCGCGCTGCGCAGCCGAAGGACGACGCCTTCCCCACGATCCGCGTTCCCGCAAGTGCACCTTGGCTTCGGTCACGAGTTTTGGGGTGCTAGACGGTCGTATCGTCCGTGTCGACTATTGCGAACCGGCACATGATCTTATCCCGGCGAAGGACCGCAGGGCCAATATCTCTGCAGGTGGTGCACCGGAGTGACGACTCGGCTTATCGCCATTCTTGCTGCGGCGACCCTCATGGCGACGGGTGTTTCGGCATGCTCGTCAACCTCGACCAGTGACGACAAGGGATTCACGGTAGGAGATGGATCCTGGTCGAAACTTCCAGCCGATAAGCGGGAGCCTGCCGCAGTTCTCACCGGGGCCGATCTGAACGGTACGAAGATCAGCACTGCTGACGCCAAGGGTAAGGTCATCGTCCTCAATGTGTGGGGGTCCTGGTGTGCGCCATGCCGTCATGAAGCTCCTGCCTTGATGAAAGCGGCTGATCACACCAAGAACGTTGCAGCCTTTTACGGGATTAACACGCGCGATCTTGACCCCGGACCGCCCCAGGCTTTCTCTCGAGCTTTCCACATCTCCTATCCGAGCTTTTACGACCCCGATGGGGCAATGCTGCTCAAGTTCACCGAGTTGCCTCCCCAAGCGATTCCGTCCACCCTCGTCATCGATCGCAAGGGCCGCTCGGCCGCCCGATTTGTGGGAGAGGTGAGCACCGCCACCCTCGTCCAGGCGATTAATGATGTTGCCAAGGAGAGTCAGTGACGCCGCTCGACCTGGGATCCTGGGCAGCTGAGGCGCTAACTGGATCGATGGCCGGGGCGATCCCGGTGGCAGTATTTGCCGGTCTGCTGTCCTTCTTTTCCCCATGTGTCTTGCCTCTCATTCCCGGCTATCTCAGCTATGTGACGGGTCTGGGAGCCGCGGACGTCATTGAGGGACGTCGTCGGGCACGCACTGTGGTGGGCACAGTTCTTTTCGTAGTGGGTTTTACCGTCGTCTTCGTCGCTACCGGGACGATTATTGGCACCCTCGGCGAGGTACTCATGGGTCACCGTCGCGCCATTGAGTCCGTTGTTGGAGCCCTGACAGTCGTACTCGGGGCGATGTTTGCTGGGCTTGTTCCGCTGGGCCGACGTGAACTGCGGATTCATCGTCTGCCCCGGGCAGGGTTGGCTGCCGCACCGATTCTGGGAGTTGCCTTTGGCTTGGGCTGGACTCCGTGCATCGGACCGGCCCTGTCGGTGGTCTATGGGCTGTCCTTGACCCAAGGATCAGCGCCCCGAGGCGCAGTGCTGGCTACCTGCTATTCGTTGGGTTTGGGGATTCCTTTTATTGCGGTGGCTGCCGCTTTGACGTGGATGGCTCGCACAATTGACGCGGTACGGACCTATCAACATGGTGTGCAGCGCTTCGGAGGGATTCTCTTAATGGCAATCGGCGTGCTGCTGGTCACCGGGTGGTGGGAGTCGATTATGACGATGCTGCGGACCTGGGCAGCTAAGTTCGGGGCGGTGATCTGATGGGTGATTCCGTGACAGATCCGACAGTGATGAAAGCTGGCAGAGGCAACGGGCTGGGCTTCCGTCCGTTCATGCGTTGGTTGTGGGGCCAGTTGACGAGCATGAGGACAGCCCTCGTTCTGCTCTTCCTGCTCGCACTGGCGGCCATCCCGGGCTCGGTCGTGCCGCAGAGTGCTAATAGTGCGATCAAGGTTTCTGACTTTGCCGCCAACCATCCGACTCTGGATCGCATTTGTCGGTTGCTGGGGATGTACCACGTCTACACCTCGGTGTGGTTTTCGGCGATCTACTTGCTGTTGTTCATTAGCCTTATTGGCTGCATTATCCCGCGCATTATCAGCCACGCGAAGGTCCTGCGTCGTCAACCTCCCCGTGTCCCGGCCAGGTTGGACCGGCTGGCAGCCTACGCCTCGACGACCACCTCCGTTTCCGCGGCGGAGGTCAGTAGGCGTGCTCAGCAGTGGCTGAGATCCCACCGGTATCGATTCGTTGTTGACGACGTTGGTTCCGTTCGCGCCGAGGCCGGACGCCATCGTGAGACGGGCAACCTGGTATTCCATGTCTTCCTGGTCTTCTTGCTGGTCGGCGTCGGTTGGAACACCTTGTGGGGGTTTAAGGGAACTTCCGTCGTTGTGGAGGGGCAGGGTTTTTCCAACAATGTCACCCAGTACGACGAATTTAAGGCTGGGGCGATGGTCGATACCGATAACCTCACCCCATTCTCCGTGAAGCTGCGCAAGTTCGTGGCCTCTTTCGAAACTGGCAAAGTGCAACGCGGCGCTGCCCGCACCTTTGACGCCACCGTCGACCTCACCGTTGATGGCAAGACGCAAACCCGAGATTTGCAGGTCAACCACCCACTGCGGATCGGATCGACAAAGGTACACCTGCTTGGTCACGGCTACGCCGCAGATGTCATTGTCCGCGACGGCGAGGGCAAGGTGGCCTATTCCGGACCGGTTGTCTTCCTACCGCAGGACGGCAACTTCAAATCCGTCGGTGTCATCAAGGCTCCCGACGCTCGTCCGGATCGTCTGGCCTTTCAGGGATTCTTTTTGCCGACCGGCGCGATCACGGCCGATGGTCCAACGTCCCTCTTTCCAGACGCCCTCAACCCGCAGCTGTATTTGACCGCCTGGTATGGCAAACCGGCCTTGGAGACGGGGGTACCGTCAAACATTTACACCCTCGACACCACCGAAATGACCCAGGCGACGAACGGTAAGGAGAAGGCCCGTTTCGTGTTATCTCCAGGCCAGGGCTACAAGCTGCCCGACGGCAAGGGATCGGTCCAGTTCAATGGCTGGCAGAGGTGGATCAAGATCCAGGTGTCTCAGACCCCCGGGCTCCCGTTAACTTTCCTGTCGGTGCTGCTGTCCGTGGTTGGGCTGTGTATGAGCTTGTTTTCACGGTCCCGGAGGGTGTGGGTGAGGACTATCCATGGGGACGATGGCCTGAGGGTAGAGATTGGTGGCTTGGACCGCAGTGATTCCCGATCCGGGGCAGTGGACGACGTAAACTCTCTGCTGGCTGCGGTATGCGGGGATAGCATGTCTGGCAATATCGAGGAGGACCAGTCGTGAGCGTGGAGAATCTGTCTGCCGTTGGTATCGTGACCGCGGCGGTGCTATATATGCTTGCTTTCCTCGTTCATGTCGTGGAATGGGCTAGTGTGCGGGGGGCCGGGACCCCCAGTCACGAGGCTCGTCTGCGCTCAGAAACCTGGGGCCGCATGGGGCTTAACCTCACCGTGCTGGGCGCTGTTTGCGCGGCCATCGGTGTCGTCTGCCGCGGCATTGCTGCCCACCGGTTGCCCTGGGGCAACATGTACGAGTTCGTCACTTCTGCGCTGCTCTTCGTCGTCATCGCCTATTTTGTGCTCGTCGCCGTCCACCACGTTAGATGGATGGGTATCGCCGTCACGCTGCTGTTGGCAGTTGGAAACGGGCTGGCAGCTACGGTCTTCTACGTGGCCGTGGCGCCGCTCGTGCCGGCTCTGCACTCGGTGTGGTTCGTTATTCACATCATCGCCGCTTGTATCGCTGCAGCTGCTCTTAATGTTGGGGCTATCGCCTCAATCATGTACCTCATCGCCATGAATGCGCAGGCGAAGGCCCAACGGACCGGAATCCCCGTCAAGGGATTGCTGGCAAAACTGCCTTCGCTGGAGTCCATGGACATTCTGGCATACCGCGCTCACGCCATCGGTTTCCCGATCTGGACATTCACGATCGCTGCCGGCTCTGTGTGGGCTGACTACGCTTGGGGACGCTTCTGGGGATGGGATCCCAAAGAGACTTGGTCTTTGGTGACCTGGGTCGTTTACGCGGCTTACCTCCACGCTCGGTCTACCGCCGGATGGCGCGGTCGCCCGGCCGCCATGATCGCGATCACCGGTGTGGCATGTTTCTGGTTCAATTTCGTCGGCGTCAACCTGATCTTCAATGGTCTGCACTCGTATGCCGGCATCTGACATGACCTTTTCCGACTCCCGCGACGAGTGGCTTCCACAGCTCTACCAAGAGCGGTGGGACGCTTTCGTGCGGTTGGCATTCTTGCTACTGGCAGACCAGCACGCGGCTGAGGACGCGGTGATTGCAGCTTTCGCCACGAGTTACTTGCGGAACCCAAAGTTGCATTCCTATGAGCATGCCGTGTCGTATCTGCGTACTGCTGTCGTCAACAAGGTGAGGGGACGTCAGCCGGTTGAGAGGGATGCCACTCCACCCGAAGCTCCTGAAGACCTGGCCTACTGGTGCCTAAGGGTTTTGCCAGCTCGTCAACGCGAGGTGCTCGTTCTTAAGTTGGCTACGCCGGATCTCTCTGACGACGACATCGCTGAGACCCTCGGCATGAGCGTTAACGCAGTGCGCAACAACGAAACTAAGGGCCTTGTTGCCATTGGTGAGAGCCTGCGTCCAGGATCGCACACGAATCCGGGCCAGGCTGATCCCAGAGTCGAAGCGGTCGTGCGTTCTGCGTTAGAGACCCTCGCAGAGTCGATCCACCCGGTATCGCGGTATGACGCGATCATGTCCCAGATCGCACGCCGTCCTCATCGAGGCAGGCCTGCTACCTGGGCGATGGTGCTTGCCTGTGGGCTAGCCTTCCTAGTCGGCATATTTTTGCCCTTGCTAGGGTCGGGGCATGGTTCGACGGTAGGGGATCCGGAGACTTCACCGTCTACCCAAACTCCAGAGTCCAATAGCCAGTCACTGTCGACTCTACAGACTGACCTCGACGTGTTTTACCTAGGCCGCGATGACGGCCTCATTCACCGTGAGTTGCGTGACCTTCCTACCTCTGGCGACCGGCTAGGAACGGCTGTCGGTGCCGTCCTTAATGTCGCGCCCCTAGATCCGAATTACACCTCAGGTTGGGCAGCTGGTCAGGTGAATCGGGCTTCGGTGAAAGGCAACCGGATCACCCTCGACCTCTCCGCTTCAGCCTTTAGCCAGTTCAAGAACGGCGAACAGGTACAGCGCGCTATCCAGCAACTCGTCGTCACGGCTACGGCTGCTGTCGGAGACCGTACCGGCGATAAAACAGTGCACATCCTCGTTGACGGCTCTCCCAATTTGCCTATTATTGGCAAGCCCGCGGCGGACTTCGTCGACGAAGGATTTGCTCGATGCGCCCGGGTGTGGGTGGACTCGCCTCAAGCCGGCGCCGACGTGTCGGCTGGCACAATCACCATCAGCGGTGTCGCGCAGCCGACGGTATCTGTTATGACCTATGAAGTAAAGTCTCCCCAGGGTAGCCGGATGATCACGAGCGGGCAGATCAATCTGTCAGCTAGCGACGGTGACAAATGGAGGCCGTGGCGCGCCAACTTCACCATTCCGAAGGGCGAGTATGACCTCGTCATCCGGGAGGGAACCCACGTCGCTGAGGAGAAGGTCATTACGGCCAAGTAGACCAGCGCTCTTAGACCTGGAGATACTTTTCGGCTTGGGCCATTACCAGACGCGTCGGTAGATGCGGCGTCAGCCGTGCGACGGTGCGGTTGACAAACCCGTCAACGGCGTAGGGGCGATGATGGGCCAGGGCATTGAAGGCGGTACGGACGACGTCGTCTGGGTCGCGTCGAGTACCCGCCCCCATACGCGGTACTCCCGCGACGTCGAAAAACCCGGTCTCAGTGGGGCCAGGGCAGATCGCGGTGGTGCGCACCCCGGTGCCGTTGGTCTCAGCCCACAGGGCGCGGGTGAAGGACAGCACAAAGGACTTCGATGCCGCGTAAGTGGCGAATTGCGGAATGGGCTGGAAAGCCGCAGTCGAGGCGACATTGATAATTGATCCCTGCTTGGCTGCGATCATGCCAGGCAGCAGCAATCCGCATAGGTGGACGACCGCTTCGCAGTTGACCTCCACCTGGGATGTCTGACGCACCGGGTCGGTCTCGGAAATCCGGCCAGCAGCACCGAACCCGGCATTGTTGATGAGGGTGTCGATGACGATCCCGCGCCCCGCGATGTCGTCGATAAGGGCTAGCCGCTGCGATGCTGAGGAGATGTCACAGGGATGGACAATGGTTTGGATTCCGTACCGGGTGGTGAGCCGGCCGGCGAGGTCGTTGAGGACGTCATGCCGTCGTCCCGTCAAAATGAGGTTAACTGCGCAGCTGGCCAGGTAGCGGCTGAATGCCTGCCCTAGACCACCACTGGCCCCGCTTACCAGTGCCCACGGGCGTTCGTCGCGAGTCGCATCACTATTCATGTCCCAAGTGTTCCACAGGGTTCTCAACGCTCTCGCAGGAACATCTGATATGCGGGTGAGTCAGAGACGTCAGACCACGGATAACCGATGTTATCGAGGTGAGCAGGCAGGTCGGGATCATCGGCTGCACCTTCAAACCCTGCGAGTACCCGACCGGTATCGATTGCGAAAGAGCGGTAGTGAAACAACGAGATGTTCCAGCGCGCGCCCAAGGTAGTGAGGAAGTGGGTGAGGGCACCCGGTGACTCGGGGAAGACGAAAGAGACAACCTTCTCACCGACAGATCGTGACGGGTGTCCGCCAATCATATAGCGCACATGGGTTTTAGCGGCCTCGTCGTCTGACAAGTCGACGAGCCGGAGACCCGCTCTGCGCAGGATATCGACGATTTCGGAGCGTTCATCACGGTGCGCCAACTGCACACCGACGAAGATTGCGGCGGAGGTGTCATCAGCCAGCCGGTAATTGAACTCGGTGACCATGCGACCACCTAACAGGTGGCAGAAGTCCAGGAAGGCCCCCGGGCGTTCGTCGATGATGACCCCGAACATCCCCTCGCGGCATCCACCGATCTCGGCACGTTCTGCGATGTGACGCAGGGATCCGAAGTTGAGATTGGCGCCGCTGAGCACGGTGGCGAGCTTCTCGCCGTGGATGTCATGAGCGCGGGCGTACTTTTTGAGCCCAGCCAGTGCAACAGCTCCGGCGGGCTCAGCGACCGCACGGACGTCGTCAAACAGATCCTTGACGGCGGCGCTGATCTCGTCAGAGTCGACGGTGACGACGTCGTCGAGGTGATCCTTGAGCAGCCGGAAGGTCTCGGCACCGATCCGAGCCACGGCCACACCCTCCGCGAACAGTGAAACCTGGTCCAGGGTGACCGGCTTCCCGGCCGCTATAGCGGCCACCAAACATGCCGACTCAACTGGCTCGACTCCGATGATCTTGACCTGAGGCATGAGCTGCTTGACGAGAACGGCGATCCCGGCGGCCAAGCCTCCTCCGCCAACCGGCACGAAAACCCGGTTAATGTCGGCGGCGTCTTGGATGAGTTCCAGTCCGATCGTTCCCTGGCCAGCGATAACAAGTGGATCGTCGAAGGGGGCGACATAGGTCAGTCCATCATGTTCGGCTAGTTCGAGGGCGTGGGCCTTAGCCTCGTCGAAGGAGTCCCCGGCCAGCACTACCTCACCGCCGAGCTGGCGCACCGCGTCGACCTTAATTGACGGGGTGGGGCGCGGCATGACAATCCGCGCTTTGACGCCCAATCGGGAACCCGACAAGGCGACTCCCTGGGCATGATTGCCGGCAGAGGCCGTCACCACCCCGGCACGACGCTCCTGCTCGGTGAGGTTGCGCATCCGGTTATATGCCCCGCGGATCTTGAAAGAATGAACCGGTTGACGGTCCTCCCTCTTGACAAGCACGGTGTTGTCGAGTCGCTTTGACACGTTCGGCATGGGCTCCAGCGGGGTCTTCTCTGCCACCTCATATACGGGGGCACGCAGCACGGCGTGCAGATACTCTTGGTCACTCATGGACGGTCCCCTCAATCAAGCTATTGGGCGGACTTGAGACAGGTCGCGCACCCCGCCACGATCGGCAGAGGAGGCGAGCATCCCATAGACGCGCAGCGCGGTAGACACGTGACGCGGACGTGGAGCATGGGGAGTCCACGCGTCGAGCCCTCGGGCTTCTTCTTCCTCGTGACGGCGAGCCAATTCGGAGTCGTCGACGTCGAGACTGATCGTGCGGTTGGGAATGTCGATGCTGATGATGTCGCCATCGCGAGCCAGCCCGATGAGGCCACCGGAGGCCGCCTCGGGGGAGACGTGACCGATGGATAGTCCCGATGTGCCCCCGGAAAAACGACCGTCAGTGAGCACAGCGCACGCCTTTCCCAGGTGCATCGACTTGAGGTAGCTGGTCGGGTACAGCATCTCCTGCATGCCAGGGCCGCCCTTGGGACCCTCGTGGCGGATGATGACGACGTCGCCGGCTTTGACCTTCTTGCCGAGAATCCCAGTGACAGCGTCGTCCTGAGATTCGTAGACGACGGCTGGCCCGGAGAAGGTGAGGTTGGACTCGTCGACTCCCGCAGTCTTGACGATGCAGCCGCGTTCAGCGATATTGCCGAACAGCACCGCTAGGCCGCCGTCAGCGGAGTAGGCGTGGTCGACGTCACGGATGCAGCCGTTGGCGCGGTCGGTGTCGAGGCTCTTCCAGCGCGAGGACTGGGAAAACATCTCGGTAGTGCGCACCCCGCCCGGGGCAGCCGAGTAGAGGGTACGGACCTCCTCATCTGGGTCGGACATCACGTCGTGGTGGGCAATTTCGACGCCCATAGTGGTGGGTATGCCGTTGGGTGACCACACCGTCGAGGCGGTGGTGTCGATGAGGCCGCCACGGTCCAGCTCAGCGAGGATACCGATCACACCACCGGCGCGGTGGACGTCCTCGATGTGGAAGACGTTGGTCGACGGGGCCACCTTGCACAGGTGTGGAACCCTACCAGACAGGGAGTCGATGTCGGCCATGGTGAAGTCGACCCCGCCCTCCTGGGCAGCGGCTAGCAGGTGAAGGACAGTATTCGTCGAGCCTCCCATCGCGATGTCCAGGCTCATGGCGTTATGGAAGGCAGCCTTGGTGGCGATAGATCGGGGCAGTACAGAAGCATTGTCCTCGTCATACCAGCACTTGGCCAGGGAAACGACTGTGCACCCGGCGGTCTTGAAGAGACGGCGGCGATCAGAATGGGTGGCCAGTAGGGACCCATTACCGGGTAGAGAGAGCCCGAGGGCCTCGGTCAGGCAGTTCATTGAGTTGGCGGTGAACATGCCTGAACAGGACCCGCAGGTAGGGCAAGCGTTGGCCTCCATGAGCTCGACGTCGGCGTTAGCTGCGGTTTCGTCACCGGCGGCGATCATGGCGTCAATAAGGTCGAGCTTGCGCTCCCCGTCGGACAGTGTCGCCTTTCCGGCCTCCATAGGGCCACCGGAGACGAAAACGGTCGGAATGTTGAGGCGCATCGCAGCCATGAGCATACCTGGGGTGATCTTGTCGCAATTGGAGATGCAGACGAGGGCGTCAGCACAGTGGGCGTTAACCATATACTCCACCGAGTCGGCGATGAGCTCGCGGCTGGGTAGGGAATAGAGCATGCCGTCGTGACCCATGGCGATGCCGTCGTCGACGGCGATGGTGTTGAACTCCTTGGGTACGCCGCCGGCTGCGCGCACCTGCTCGGCGACGATTTTTCCGACGTCGCGTAGCCCAACATGGCCGGGGACGAACTGGGTGAAGGAGTTCGCGATTGCCACGATAGGACGGCCAAACTCGTCGTCTCGCGTGCCGGTGGCGCGCCACAGGGCTCGGGCTCCAGCCATGGCGCGTCCGGTGGTGCTGGTGGCAGATCTCAGCGTGGGCATAGTGTTCCCCCTCGACGACGGCATAAACATGACGACGCCCTCCGTCCGAAGGTGGAAGGAGGGCGCGCGGTTGAAATCCGGTGCGGGGTTAAGCCGCGCGCCGGGTAATAAAAATCCAACCGTTCATCATGGTTCGACGCTAGCAGCGTTTAGAAATATGGAACACTGGTCCGTATCCCGAGACGCACAGATATCGGAATAGGCCGTCAGGGATGTAGGTGGGCCATGAAGGGCATGATCGGGGTGAGTAGTTCGGTGCTCATCCAGGCCATGCCAAAGGCCATCGCGAAGTCGGCGAGTCCCGAGAGCCGAATCGCCAGCGGTTCGGTAGCGACGACATGGCAGGCAGGCACCTTGCTCGGGCTTTCCGCACGGCCACTGATAGCACGCCGTAGCCCGGCGATGGCCATGGCCAGCAGGGCTACCATGAGCGGAGCACCGGCGACGGCGTAATCGTGCATGGCGGCATTTATGATCGTCTGCATGCCGTGGCCTACGCTGTGCATGCCACTGTGGTTGTAATTCGTTTGGCTCATACCGGAGTGCTGGGGGGCGGCCATGAGCGAGGACACCTTGCGCATTGCGGCCAGGTGCCAGACCATCGCCGCGAACATCGCGGCATGGCCCCATGACGACCACGAGGATCGCCAGGCGGCCATGAACACCATCCATGCGGTGCATATGGCGAAGATGATGACAGGGGTAGTGGGGCCGCCGATGGCAGAGACAGTGGGTTTCCACCATGACTTCGGCACCATGAGGATCATGGCCACGGCCATGACGACGTGGACCCATGTGGAAATCCGTGTGACAACAGTCGGGGCCTTGATGGCATCCCGTACCGACCACACGAGTGACCATGCAAAGAGGATGAAAAGCCCGACGAAGGTGACGGACGTTGAAGTGAGGGTGAACATTCCGCTCCTGTGACACCGGCTACGGTCTGGCGATCACCCTACATGGCGTTGCCCGCGATTACCGGATCAGCGATTGTGTCCTGCACCGGGTTGACCAGATCCGTACGGGTGGGGATGACAAACTGGGGACATGGAGCATTACGACATCGTCGTCATCGGTTCAGGGTCGGGAAACACGATCCTGGATGAGGACTTCGCAGATCGACGCGCCGCGATCATCGATTCGGGCACTTTTGGGGGCACGTGTCTCAACGTCGGCTGCATACCTACAAAGATGTTCGTGCTCCCAGCAGACCTTGCGACCTCGCCGTCCGAGGCTGCCCGGCTGGGAGTTAACCTGCAATTCCGTGGAGCGTCTTTCGCCTCGATCCGCGACCGGATTTTTGGCCGAATCGACCCCATATCCGAAGCCGGTTTTTCGTATCGTCAGGGTCTAGAGAACATCGACGTCTACAGCGACGAGGCGAAGTTCGTTGATGCATACACCCTCGAGGTGGGGGATAGGCGGATCACTGCTGACCAGATTGTCCTGGCGGTCGGATCGCGTCCGCGAGTGCCTGATGTACCTGGTATCGACGACCCCAGTAGGGCTGGGTCGATTCACACCTCCGACACCATTATGAGGTTAGCGGAGCTGCCGCAGCGTTTAGTGATCCTTGGTGGCGGGTTCATCGCGGCGGAATTTGCCCACATCTTCTCTGGGCTCGGATCCCAGGTGACTGTCATCAACCGCTCTGGTCGAATGTTGCGCCACGAGGATCGCGAGATCTCGCAGCGTTTTACTGAACAAATTGGACGCCGCGTGCGGCTGCGAATGTCGGAAGGGCTGGTGGGCATCGACCGTGACCCGGGTGGTCACGTGGTGGTGCTGTCTGTCGACGGTGACGGCGTCGACTACGACTACCCGGCAGACGTCGTCCTCAATGCCACCGGTCGGGTTCCCAACGGGGACCGTCTGAACCTGTCAGCGGCTGGTGTCGACGTCGACGACGACGGGTACGTAGTGGTCGATGAACACCAACGCACCAACGTCGAGCACATCTGGGCCCTTGGCGACGTGTGTTCCCATCGGGAACTCAAGCACGTGGCCAATCATGAGGCTCGGGTGGTCCGTCACAACCTCTTGCATCCTGATGATCTGGCCAGTTCCGATCATCGCTTCGTACCGCACGCGGTGTTTTCGAATCCGCAGGTAGCGTCGGTGGGGGCCACGGAACAGGAACTGTTGCAGTCCGACACTCCGTACGCGGCGTATCTTCAGGAATACGCCGATGTTGCCTATGGCTGGGCCATGGAGGACGAGGGGCACTGTGTCAAGCTGTTGGGAGACCCACAGACGAGGATGTTACTGGGGGCGCATATTATCGGGCCTCAAGCGTCCACCCTCATCCAAACTTGTATTCAGGGGATGAGCGCTGGGCAGAAGATCGACGAGATGGCGCGCGGGCAGTACTGGATCCATCCTGCCCTGCCCGAGGTCGTTGAAAACGCCCTGCTGGGGCTGGGCAACGAGATGGACGCCACGAGGTGACGCACACTTGCCACCCACATCCCCGAATGCCCTAGGGGAGCACTCGGGGATACCAGGCGTACCCTCATAAACTCATCGTGGTTATTTCTTGTCCTTGATGAGGTCGTGCAGCTTCTCGGTGCCGGTAATCGTCAGTGGGGTTGGAGGATCGGTCAGCGCGAAGGACATTGTCACCACGTGGCCCTTCTTGACGGCCTTGAGCTCCTTGGCTCCCTTGAAGGACAGGAAAGTCGGCTCCACCTTCGACATCGCGCCATCGCCAGCCAAGAGCACGATCCACTCCGGATTCTTGTGCAGTAGGTCCTCCATCGTGGTATCGAAGACCCGCGTGGTGTTGGAGTGGTACATATTGCGCAGACCGTTGGCGGCAAACATTGGCTCAATCATGCTCGACGAGCCGTAGGTATAGAACTCGGTGCTACCCGGGGTGATGTATAGGGCGACGGCATCGGCCTTGGCCCCGGGTGCGGTCTGCTTCTGGATTCTGGAGATCTTGTCGTCGAGGTTTTTGTTGACCTGGTTGGCCTTAGCCGGGACGTTAAAAATCTGTCCGACCTTGGTCACCTCGTCCTTGACCTGGGAGAAGGAGGCGGGGGCGGGTGGTTTCTTATCGGTGCACATGGCGTCGGTGCTGTACATCTTGACGCCGGATTTGCGCAGGGCGTTACGATCGACGCCCGTGTCGTAACCGATGACGAGATCAGCATGCTGGTTGAGAACCGTCTCGGTGGACAACTTGACGCCACCCGTGTTCAGTTGCTGTGAGGCGATCGTCGGGATGGCCTTGAGTTTGGCGAGGGTCTTGGCGTCGTAGGCCCCCTCCTTGATCTGCCCGGCCCGGGCGACCACGTGGTCGAGCACACCGAGGGCATTCATCGTGGAGGCGTCGGTGTCGCCCATCATGATGACCCGCTTAGGTGGATCGGTGAAAGTGAGTTTTTCATTGCAACTCATGACGGTGCGGCCTGCCGTCGAGGTGGAAGGGCGCTCGGTTGACGATCCCGCACAGGCAGCCATGGTCAACAGACACAGACCGGTAAGTGTTGCCGCGGTGGCGCGTGCCCCGGGGCGGTGGATGAGCGATGGTGACATAGTATTCTCCTTCATTGTTGGGGTGGATTGAACAAGAGGTGGATGCGACCGTTGTGAGTGATCCGCTCGACGTTGACCCGGTAGACCTCGGAGAGTAGATCGGGGTGCAGAACCTCCTCACATGGGCCGGATGCAACCAAGCGCCCCTTATCGAGAAGTACCAACTGGTCGGCTACCCGGGCCGCTAGGTTGAGGTCGTGCAGCACGATGATAGTGGTGGCGTCGATGGTGTGGACGAGGTCAAGTAGGGCGAACTGGTAGCCGATATCGAGGTGGTTGGTGGGCTCGTCGAGCAGTAGGTGACCAGCTTGTTGGGCGATGGCTCGGGCGATGAGAACACGCTGACGTTCCCCGCCCGAGAGCTGGGTGACGAGGCGACACGCCAAGCTGGTGAGATCAGTACGTGCCAGGGCGTCATTGACGATGCCGCGGTCGGTTGTGTCCCCATATCCCATGAGGGAGCGGTGGGGGAGCCGTCCCAAGGCAACGGTGTCGCGGACTGTCAATGGCAGGGCCTGATCAGGGCTTTGCGCCACGACGGCTATCTCACGGGCTATTTCACGACGACTCATTGCGGACACGTCGCGGTCGCTGACTGTGATTCGTCCAGAGCAGACAGTGACGTTGCGGTACAGGGCTGACAGTAGGGTGGATTTGCCCGCACCATTGGGGCCGACGATCCCAACCGTCATACCTTGATTCGCGGACAGATCGACGCTGTCGAGGACAACTCGCTGTCCGCGACGAACAATTAAGTCAGAGGCGGCGATCATGCCAGCGTCCCCCTTCTCACCAGGATCAGCAGGAACGGAGCACCGAGGAGACCGGTGATGACGCCGATCGGCAGTTCCGCCGGGCTAAAGACAGTTCGGGAGAAGGTATCGGCCCACACCAGAAAGATCGCGGCGGTAATTGCCGAGGATGCGACCAGCCGACGATGCCCATGGCCGATAAAGGATCGCATGAGGTGCGGGATGACCAGGCCGACGAATCCGATCCCACCCGAGATCGCCACAGCCATCGCCACTCCCGCCGAGACTGGGATGAGGAGCAGGACGCGTATCAGCGCTGGGTCGAGCCCTACCGCAATGGCGGTGGAATCGCCGGATGCCAAGGCGTCGAGCCACGGTGCACAGACCCACAGCAGTATCGCAAGCGCAGCAGCCACGACAATGCTCGTCCATCCCTGGGCCCAACTCGCGCGGGAGAGGTCACCGAGGGTCCAGAACATCACCGCTCGGGCGGTCTCAGGGGAGTCCGAGGAGAAAATGATGAAGTTGGTGGCGGCCTGGAACACGAACCCCACTGCGAGACCGGCGAGGATGAGTCGTAGGGTCGACGAGTTCCGTCCGCCTCCCATGAACAACACGATGGCTGTGGACAGCAACGCTCCAAGGAAGGCTATACCGGCTACACCGAAGGACGATGAGATGCCGATGAGGATGATCGCGGCGGCGGCTCCACACGATGCCCCGGCGCTGACGCCGAGGACATAGGGTTCAGCAAGGGGGTTGCGTACCACCGCCTGAAGGGTGACACCAGATACACCGAGGATTGCTCCCACTCCTAGACCAGTGACGATTCGGGGCATCCTGTTCTGCCACACGATGGCGTCAGTGATGGAGTCCCACGTCAAGTGCACCGGAATGCCGCAATGGTCAGCGAGTACTCCCAGGACTTGGTCGATAGGTACAGGGGCGGCACCAAAAGCAATGGACAACACCGGGGTGAGGACGAGCAGGGTCGCTAACAGTGAAAAACGCGCCGGTATACGGCGGTGATGCGATCGAGCCAAGGAAGCCGTCCTCGTCAGGGCCGAGTCGCGCGGCCTTCGGGTAGATGCGGTCCGAGAGATTTTCGGACTCGGCATCATCCGAACGGGCGCCTTCCCGGGTTGTCCCAGTGGTCGTCTGCCTGTTCATCCGCCTTACCGCTGCGCGTCAGTCCTCGATTTGCACGAGATTCCCTACGTCGGACGGCGTCAGCTTAGCATCGCTTCACAGTGGGTTTTCGAGAGGCTCACATTCCTGGACTGTCCTGTCTCCAATACCCCATAAGGCGATGTGGCGCCGGTTAACGCCGTGATCGTCGACGAGAGTTCGACGCAGTCGACGCACCATGGAAGACTGCCCGGCGATCCACGAGTGAGAACTAAGGGGGGCTTTCCCACCGCACGTCGTCTAGACCCTCTTCGGGGAACCCTGCTGACACTTCGGCAGCGGAAATCGTTTGGGGTGGTCCCGGATGGCCTCGACCAGTCGATCCCCGCTGCCTGGATTGTTCTAGCCAACTGATCCGAGTCGCTGACTCGTCTCCGATGGCGAGGGTATTAAGGCGACGGGAATTAGTCAGTAGTACCAGCAGCCCAGGTGCTAAAGCGACGGTAAGGATGCCGGATCGGTCGCTCAGTATAACTTCAGGAAATACGTCATTATCAATGGCCGGGGCTCTTGATTCGTGACTCAGCCGAAGCGGCCCGAAATGTAATCTTCGGTAGCCTTCTCCTTCGGGTTAGAGAAGATCTTGTCAGTGGAGTCAATCTCAACGAGATGGCCTGGTTCTCCCTGCGCCTTCAGGTTGAAGAAGGCGGTCTGATCAGAGACACGGGCAGCTTGCTGCATGTTGTGGGTCACGATCACCACGGTGAAGCGCTCCTTGAGTTCCCCGACGAGATCCTCGATGGCCAAGGTCGAGATCGGATCCAGGGCCGAGCAGGGCTCGTCCATGAGCAGGACCTCGGGTTCGACGGCGATGGCGCGCGCGATGCACAGACGCTGTTGCTGGCCGCCGGACAAGGAAGCGCCGGAACGGTCCAGACGATCCTTGACCTCGCCCCACAGGTTGGCACCGCGCAGTGATTTCTCGCAGGCTTCGTCAAGGAGCTTGTTGTCCCGCACACCGTTGAGCCTCAGCCCAGCCACGACGTTGTCACGGATAGACATCGCCGGGAAAGGGTTCGCCCGCTGGAAAACCATGCCAACATTGCGTCGCACAGCGACCGGGTCGACATTCTTGCCGTATAGGTCAACGCCGTCGAGCTCCACCTTGCCGGTGCAGTAGGCGCCTGGAATGACCTCGTGCATACGATTGAGGGTCCGCAACACTGTCGATTTGCCACATCCGGATGGGCCAATGAAGGCTGTGACCGTGCGGGGTTCGACCGTCAGATTTACCGACTCAACGGCGTGGAAGGAGCCGTAGTAGATATTGAGGTCCTTGACCTCGATCCGTTTTGCCATATTCAGCTCACTTTCGTGTCACTTGCCCATGCGACGCATGTAGCGGCGGGAGATCCCACGGGCAATGAGGTTGAAGCCCATGACGAGGATGATCAGGGTAATTGCAGCTCCCCACACCACCGGAGTATCGACGCCACCTTGGGTGTAGGCGTTAGTGATGACGGTTGGCAGAGTTGCGAAGTTCGGCGTCGACGGATTGAAGGTCAACTCGGTGTTGAACTGTACTAACACGATGAGCGGAGCCGTCTCGCCCATGACCCGAGCTAGGCCCAGCACAATACCGGTGAGGATGCCGGTCATGGAGGTTGGCAAGACGACCCTCATGATCGTTTTCCATTTGGAAACGCCCAAGGCGAAGGAGGCCTCACGCAAAGAGTCTGGCACCAGTTTGAGCATCTCCTCGGTCGATCGCAGCACTGTCGGAATCATGAGGATCATGAGGGCCAGCGAGGAGGCCCACGCGGACTGGGTGCCACCGAAGGTGGTAACGACCACGGCGAAGACGAAGAGGGCTGCGACGATTGATGGCACACCGGTCAGCACGTCGACAGCGAAGCTGATGGCCTTGGCGATCTTAGTTCCACGTGCGTACTCGACCAGGAAGATGGCGGTCAGCAGGGCGATCGGAACTGAGATGATCGACGTAAGAAGGCCGATTTCGAGGGTTCCGACGATGGCGTGAATGGCACCCTGCTTGGCCAACTCGAAGGAGGGATCCATCGAGTGGGTCCACCACGACACGTGGAACAGTGATCCGATGCCGCGCCGGATTGCCGCGGAGAGTAGCCAGACCAGTGGTATGACGGCGAGCAGAGTGGCCACGATCATGAAGACCGAGGCGCAGCCGCTCGTGGTGGTCCGCTTGCCGGACGGGCGGGAGAGGTCCAGTTGTCCTGCCTCGGGCGTGTCGTCGCCGTGACGAGCGATGTGGTCAGGGGTGGTCGCGCTCATCGCTTAACTCCCTGCGCCGCGATCAACCGGGCAGCCGCGTTGACCACGAAGGTAATGACGAACAGGGCCAAAGCCGACGCCACGAGGGCACCCAGCGAGGTGGGATCGCTAATGGCCTCGGAAAAGTTACCGGCGATCTTAGACGCGAAGGTCTCGCCACCAACGAAGATCGACAGGTCGAGGTTCTGTTTAAGGGCCATGGGGCTAATCGTCTGCAGAATTAGGGTGACGGCCAGGGTCTCGCCGAGGGCGCGGCCCAGACCCAACATGGCTCCCGAAATGATGCCGGACCGCGAGTGAGGGAGCACCGCGAGCTTGATGACCTCCCAGCGCGTCGATCCGAGGGCCAGCGCAGCCTCAATCTGGTCGTGAGGTGTTTGGGCCATAACGTCGCGGCTGACGGCAGTGACGATCGGCAGAATCATGATAGCTAGGACGAGGCTGGCGAGGTAGATCGTTCCGGTGGCCGAGGACCACGACGGGTCCTCGGAAAAGATCGGAATCCAGCCGAGAACTTTGATTAAGGCCCCGCGTAGACCGTTGACGACGGCCGAGGATCCGAAGACGATACCGCCCCACAGACCGAAGACTATCGAGGGGACCGCAGCCAGCAGATCAACGATGAAGGCGACCGGGCTAGCAAGCTTCTTGGGTGCGAGTTGGGTGATAAACAGGGCGATGCCCACCGAGAGTGGCACTGCGATGAGTAGGGCAAGCAGAGACGAGATGACTGTCGTCCAAAGCAGGGCCTGGATACCGAAGGCCGGCGGGTTCTGATCCGTCGTCCAAGCTCGGGACGTGAAGAAATTATCGGTGTTAGCCGACAATGTCGGGGCTGCCGTCTTAATGAGAAAGACGAACATGAGGATGACGATAATGGCCAGGGCTACGGCGATAACCGACGAAGCACCAGCGAAAATTGTGTCCCCAACCCTAGACACCGGCTTCATGCGGGATGCCGCCGTGGGTTTCCGCTGTGCCGTCGATGTGGTTTCAGCCATGGACTTCCTTCGTCGCGATCATGGTCGTGTTCTGGTGAGGGGCGGGAAGACGACCGGCGTCCTCCCGCCCCGGCAGAGATTCGATCAGGAGAGAGCCTGGGCAGAACCCAGAACCTTTGAAGCGACGTCGGAGGGCAGCGGAGCGTAACCGAGGTCCTGGATCTTCTTCTGCTCCTTCTTAGAGGCATAGAAGGACAGGAAGTCCTTGAGGAGGGCAGTCTTGGCGGAGTCTTGGCCCTTGGAACAGGCGATCTCGTAGGTTACAAGGACGGCCGGGTACACGCCCGTCTGGGTGTTCTTGTACTGAAGCTCGAGCTGCAGGTCATTACCCTGGCCGACAACCTTAGCCGCGGAGACGGCCTTACCAGCGGACTCACTGGTCAGTTTAACCGGGCCATTGCCGTTGTCGATGGCAGCCATGTCGAGGCTGTTTTTCGTGGCGTAGGACCACTCGTCGTACGAGATCGAGTTCTTGGTGCTCTTGACGGCCTGCGCGATGCCAGCCGACTTGTCGGCCCCCTTTCCGGCACCCTTCCATGCCTTAGAGTGCTTTTCAGTCCAGATGTCACCGGCCGCTTTGTTGAGGAACTTGGTGAAGTTGTCGGTCGTGCCCGACTCGTCCTTGCGGTAGAACACTTCGATCTGGGCCGACGGCAGCTTGGCTTTCGGGTTCTCTTTTTTGATGGTGTCGTCGTTCCAGTTCTTGATGGTTCCGGAGAAGATCTTGGCGAGGGTCGGGGTAGAGAGAGCCAGATCTTTGACGCCGTCGACGTTGTAGACCACGGCAATTGGGCCGGCAGCCATCGGGAGATGCCATGGGTCGGCGTTGCAGCGCTGCCTGGCCTTATCGGGTTCACCCTTGTCAGGATTGAGAACGGAGTCAGAGCCAGCCCAGTCGGTCTGCTTGCCGATGAAGGACTTCACGCCGGCGCCGGAGCCGGTGGGGGAGTAGTTGATGGTTGCCGAGGAACAGGCAGCCTTGTAGTCGGAAATAACTTGGTTGATGGCGTTCAGCTGAGCCGAGGAACCAGCACCGGAGATGCTGCCACCGGGGCAGGCGGGCTTGAACGAGGCAGCGTCAGCCGAGGAAACGCTGGACTGCGCAGCGGAGGACGAGGTAGAACTGGAGCCCTTGTCCCCATTGGCTCCACAAGCGGTGAGGGAGATGGCGCTGATAGCAGCCAGAGCAGTGATTTTGGCGAAACGATTCGTCACGGCGCATCCTTCTCTGAGTGATGTCGTCCTGGAGCCGCAGTTGCGGTCCCTGGTACAGGAATGACGCTAGGGTTTGAAAGTGTCGCAAGGATCGCGTCAAGGTGAACGCAACGTGAACACCGTCGTCACCCTGACTGAAGAAAATCGCCTAAGACGCGGTTTGTGACCTGCTGGTTAGTACCGTGACGAGTACCATTCTTGGCGAACCGTACGTCCCGCTTCATCCAGGTGAACAATCAGGCATTCCGCAGTTGACATGGGGTGATTCGCCCCACCAAGAGCTTCTCGCATCGTCGGCAGCACAGGACGATGACCACAAATGGCGATTGGTTGGGTAGGGTCAGCCAGTGCGCGGCCAATAACTTTTCTCATAGCTGACACCGTCTTGCGGGGGTTCGCTTCGTGTACCTCCTCGCTCAGAGCATCGAGTCCGGTGATTTCGACCTCAATGGTGTCGGCATACGGCTGAAGGGTTTGCATACATCGCGTCGATGACGAGCTCGCAAGACGGGTCACCCCAAAAGCGCTCAGCAAGTTGGCTAAGGCCTTGGCTTGACGGCGACCACGCCTTTCCAAGGGGCGTGTGGCGTCTTTGCCGTGTCTCTTGCGGGAGTTCCACTCTTTGCGGGAGACAGCTTTGCCATGACGTACCAGGATGACCGTTGACGTCGTCGGCAAGTCGAGAGCCTCCCCTAGCACCTGGGCGTCGGTGGGATAAGTGAGGTGCCCAAGGGCCTGGTCAGTCGGCATCCAGAAGGCGCCATCGATCTCCTCCGGGCTGGCTGTGGCATCCTCGATGGACCCTCCGATGTCGACCCCTAGCCACCACGAGACGACCTTGGCCCGCGACTTTGGCTTGCCGTTACGTGTGAGATATCTGACGGTGTACTCGATGGGTTGCAGGGGTATCGTCAACCGGATGTTGATGCCGGTTTCTTCGGCGACTTCGCGCACTGCCGTGGTGGGAAGGTCCTCGCCAGGCGCGAGTTTTCCCTTGGGCAGGGAGAGATCGTCATAAGCGGGACGATGAACGACGAGCACCTCGCGGGCTCCGTCGTCACCGTCGCGCAGCACGACGGCGCCAGCTGCCTGGATAGGGCCCTTGTGTCCTCCCAACTCGGTTTCACCGCCTCTTATCGCGAGTGCGTCGGATGAGTTCCTCTTGGAAGTCAGTCAGGGGGATGCCATCCGGTCCGCGCGAGACCTCGGTCCAGGTGCGATCCTGCAGGTGCCACGACACCGTATCCGGGTCGAAGGCCATGTCGAACATCTCTTCAACCTCCGTTACATGCTGTTTGTTGGACAAGCCAACAAGGGCTTCAACGCGGCGGTCCAGGTTGCGGTGCATGAGATCAGCTGAGCCGATTGCCACCATCGGGCGGCCGCCATTGGCGAACCAGAAGATGCGAGAGTGTTCCAGGAACCGTCCTAGGATGGAAATGACCCGGATGTTCTCGCTCAGCCCGGGAACCCCTGGTCTGATGGAGCAAATACCACGCACCCACAGGTCCACCGGAACACCGGCGCGGGAAGCGCGGTAAAGGGCGTCAATGACGCGCTCATCAACGATGGAGTTGACCTTGATTCGTACTGCGGCAGGCAACCCGGCCTTCTTGTTCTCAATCTCACGCTCAATCGCCTCGATGATGCCGCTCCGGATGCCCTCTGGGGCTACTAGGAGACGGCGGTAGCGCTTCTCGGCTGTCATCCCGGACAGGTGATTGAACAACCTCGCGACGTCCTCGGTGATGATCGGGTTCGACGTCAACAGGCCGAGATCCTCGTACTGGCGGGCGGTCTTGGGATTGTAATTGCCGGTGCCGATGTGTGCGTAACGTCGCAGCCCCTCACCCTCGTCGCGGATGGCCATCGCGAGTTTGCAGTGGGTCTTGAGCCCCACCATGCCGTAGACGACATGGACGCCGGCACGCTCTAGTACCCGCGCCCAGGTGATATTGGCCTGCTCGTCGAACCGGGCCTTGATTTCCACAACGGCCAGCACCTGTTTACCAGCTTCGGCGGCGTCAACCAGGGCGTCGATGATGGGGGAGTCTCCCGAGGTGCGGTAGAGAGTCTGCTTGATGGCTAGCACTTGCGGGTCGGCGGCGGCCTGCTCGGTGAACCTCTGAACGCTGGTGGCGAAAGAGTCGTACGGGTGGTGGACGAGAACGTCACGCCGTCGGATCGCCGCGAACATGTCGGCCGGGCGTGCTGTTTCCACCTCGGCCAGATGCGGATGCGTAATGGGCAGGAAGTTCGGGTACGAGAGATCGTCACGGTCGACGTCGGCAAGGGAGAACAACCCGGTAAGATCCAGCGGGGCAGGAAGCTGGAAGACCTCCTTGTCTTTGATGTCGAGTTCACGGGTGAGTAGGGCGAGCATCTCGTCGGTGATGTCGTCCTGCACTTCCAGCCGTACCGGGGGACGACCCACCTTGCGACGAAGAAGCTCCTTCTCTAACGCGAAGAGCAGGTTTTCGGCGTCATCCTCTTCGACCTCGAGGTCCTCGTTTCGAGTAACGCGGAAAGTGGTGTGCTGTAGTACGTGCATGCCGGTGAACAGCTGGTCGAGGTGACGGCTGATGATCTCCTCTAGCGGAAGGAACCGTCCCTCGCCCAGGTTGACCAGTCGGGGCAGCACCGACGGTACCTTGACCCGGGCGAACTGCTCTGCCCCAGTGATGGGATTCGCCAGCATGACGGCCAGGTTGATCGACAGGCCACGAATGTACGGGAAGGGATGGGATGGATCGACGGCTAGGGGAGTGAGGATGGGGAAGATCCGCTCTGAGAACAAGGTGCGCATGCGGCCCTTTTCGTCATCGGACAACTCGGCCCAACGCAGGATCTCGATTCCCTCAGCCGCCAGCCCCGGTCGTACTTCCTCGGCGAACACCCGGGATTGCTCGGAAACCAGGTCATGAGTACGGGTCAGAATGGCGTCATGAAGCTCACGCGGCAGCATTCCGGCGACGGAGGGGACGGCAACCCCAGCGTCGATCCGGCGTTTGAGACCGGCGACTCGCACCATGAAGAACTCGTCAAGGTTGGACGAGAAAATGGCCAGAAACTTCGCTCTCTCGAGCAGAGGGATGCGCTCGGCGTCCCGGGCAAGATCCAGCACCCGTTCGTTGAAGGCGAGCCATGATAGCTCGCGATCGCTGTAGCGACCCTTCGGCAACTCCTCAGGAGAAGCCGGGGAGGCCCCGGGGGTGGGCTTCTTGGCCATGGACATACTCCTTGGAGGTTCGTCCGCCCACCATTGGGTGGGCGTAGCTGCATTTAATCTATCGGAAGGAACCCGCTCGCAGGGTGTACGACTTCCATGTCTCCCCGTACCGTCCGAATGAATTCACCGTTCCGCCTGGAATCGGTAGCCCACCGACCGCACCGTTTGGATGTGGCCCTCGTACTCCGGTCCGACTTTGGCGCGCAGGCGGCGGATATGGACGTCCACGGTCCGGGTGCCTCCGTAGTAGTCGTAGCCCCACACGTCCGACAACAGTAGGTCTCGGGTGAGCACTCTGCCAGGGTGCCCGACGAGGTACTTCAGTAACTCGAACTCAGTGTAGGTGAGGTTAAGATCTTTGCCCCCGACACTCGCTGTGTACCCGTCCTCGTCGACGGTGAACGGCCCGGCGACGAGTTGATTGGTGACTTGTACTGTAAACAGACAGCGAAGTCGAGTCTCGGCCTCTAACGGAGTTGCGGAATCACACAGGAAGTCGTCCATTCCCCAGTCGGGGCTGATGACTGAGAGGGTGTCGGGGCCAGCCAGCAGCAGGACCGGCACCCGTCTCTCGTGACAGGACAGCTGAAGACAAGCTTCGCGAGCCCTGGTGGGTTCGTCGTGGCAGTCGACCAACACGACGTCGACTCCCTCCAGATGAGATATGCACTCCTGTAAATCGTCGTAGCGAGAGATGCTGTGCGGTAGTAGTTCCAAAGCCTGAGGCAGCGGGGCGTCCAACGGGCCCAGCAAGGACAGTCGTGCCATCCAGATGCCCTCCCCTGCTGAAATCGCGTTGCCCGAGGTCGTGTCGCTAACGATGCCGCATCCCATCATCCCACGGGCGACCGAGCCGTCTCACGATATCGGCACTACGATCTGTGCCGTGACGAGGATGCCTGACGAGTGGTTCCGTCCGGATGACGATGGGTCCGGGCCGAACGAACCCTGCCCGGCTGAGCGCGTTGCAGAGATCCCAGATAGCGAGGATCCGCACCTTCGTCATGAGGACGCCGGGGATAGTCCGATCTCCTCAACGACTAGCAGCTTGATTCGCGTCGTTACTGACGATGCTGGGCCTAGTGTGGTGGTCGGACGTGCCCACGCCACCGGTGCCTCGACATCCTCAGGTGGCCGACATTTCCCAGTCTGGATCCTGATAGTCACGGCGGCACTAGTCGTCGGACTGGTGCTGGGAACCTTCATCACCCAGTCCCGTGATAGCACCGGTATAGTGCGGGTCACCCCAAGAGCCTTGGTGTCAGCATCCACCGCTGCGGCGGATATGCCATATCAGGGGCGGGTCAAAGCAATCGGCGGTGTGAGAGCAACGGCATCGTGTGTGTCCGACCCTGCAGTCGATTCTGAGCATAAGCTGGTTCGCTATGACGCTGAGTTCATCGTCGATGACAAGCCGGAGACGGCGTGGCGGTGCAACGGCTCTGGGGAAGGACAGCAAATTACCCTCACCCTGACTCACCCCTCCCGGATCGTTGGTGTGGGGATGATCAACGGCTACGCGAAGGCCTTCGGCGACGTCGACCTCTACCCGCAATATCGCCGGGTGCGCACGGTGCGCTGGACGATGCCTGACGGGACCTGGTTCAACCAGGACTTCACCGACGACGATCAAGATCTACAGAAGGTCATGATCCCCCCACGCACTGTCAAAGGGGACATCACCCTCACTATCATCGCGACGACCCAACCGGGTCTGCTCGGCGAGCCCACCCGGGACTCGGTTCTCATCTCGACAGTGCAGTTGTACGAGGAGTCCTGAACTGTGTGGATTGGTCAGCGCCAGTCGTCGGTGTCGATGAGGATCGTCATCGGGCCGTCGTTGACCAGGCCCACTTTCATGTCGGCACCGAAGATCCCGGTCTCGACGTGCGCTCCCAAGCTGCGTAGATGGGTCACGAAGTGGTCCACCAACGGCTCGGAAACCGAGCCGGGAGCCGCAGCGCTCCAGGAGGGACGGCGTCCCTTACGGGTACTGGCATAGAGGGTGAACTGGCTGACGACGAGCAGCGGGGCATCGAGATCACTGGCAGATTTCTCGTCCGCCAGGATGCGCAGCCTCCAGATCTTTTCGGCGAGTTTCTCGGCGTCGGTGGCGGTGTCTGTGCTGGTGACTCCGATGAGCACCACCAGCCCCGGGCTGGTTAGCGTCCCGACTGTTGTGTTGTCGACGATGACCTCGGCACTGGTTGCTCTCTGGATGACGACTCGCACAAACCTCGAGTCTACGCAATCAACCTCGTAGGGTTGAGGTGTGGCTGTGACGGATCTTGTGGTTTTGGTGACTGTTGCGGTGGTGGGGGCTGTCGTACCCCTGGCCGCTGTGGTGCGTTGTCTGATTTCCGCATGGGGGAGGTGAGTGAGTTGCCATTCAAGATGAACTTTCGCAACGGGGGATCGTCCCGGGGTTGGGTCGTACTTTCTGGATTTCTTCTTGCCTATATCTTGATCAATGTGGTCATGGGCATCGCATGGTTCGTGCAGTTGATCGACGTCTCGGATCGCGTTGGCGGGCAACTTTCCGTGACCCTTCCCATCTTGATGGTCGGCATCAATGTCGCAGCGATCTTCGTTGGTCTGTACAGCATGGCAAGGAAGCGTCTTTCCTGAGCCGACGTGCTGTTGCTGCCGAGGATGCCGCTGACGAGATCTGCTTGTCCTGGCATGATCGTTGCTTGGCGTCGTGGCTGCATGGGCTACATCGCATAGAATCGTCGTTGAGGTCACGCTGCACATGGGAACGTCCCAGATGCGCCTACCTCGCCCATTCAACCGCGACCCGACACGAGGACCCATGCCCTTTCAGATTCCTGATGACCTGAATCGTGATCTCATGCCCCTAGCTTGGATGATCGGCCACTGGGAGGGTGAGGGACGAGGGAACACCCCGGACGACGGTGAGTTCGGTTTCGGATGCCAGGTCGATTTCACTGAAAACGGCGGGGACTACTTGCACTACATCTGCCAGATGTTCACCATGAATCCTGACGGCACCCCGGTCGCCCCGTTGCGCATGGAGACCGGCTTCTGGCGTCCCAACGTCGACACCCGCAAGGTTGACGTGTTGATGGCCGCCCCGGAGGGATGGGCCGAAGTGTGGACCGGCACCATCGACGGTGCCAAAATCGAGTTGGTCACCGATGCTGTGGCCCGTACCGAGGACGCCCTGGTCTCCTACACCGGTGGGCAACGTCTTTATGGTCAGGTCGAAGGCGATCTGCTGTGGACCTTCGACCGAGCCACTGCCGACGCCCCCCTACAACCCTACATGTGGGCCCGCCTCAAGAGGTCCTGAGATGTCCGATCCGGTATTGCTGACCGGCGGCCCGGACGTCGGTTTGGTTTCCCACATTGGGAACCCGATAGCCGAGCAGCGCCTGATGGTCGACGGAGGTGGGAGCATCGAGTTGTCTAATCGTGAGGTGCTGGCGGTCTCCGGCGTCGACCGGCTGGGCTGGTTGCATTCCTTGACCTCGCAGTTCCTCGACGACATAGAACCGGGACGCACCACGACGAGCCTCGTCCTGTCGCCGACTGGTCACGTTAAGCACGTCTTGCACGGCGTCGATGACGGCCAGACCTTCTGGGCGTGGACGGAGCCGGGCCGTGGGGCTTGCCTGGCGGCATGGCTGGACTCAATGCGTTTCATGATGCGGGTCGACGTCGAGCTGCGCCCGGATATGACCATCCGATGGGTCGGTCATGACGTTGCCGTTTCTGAGGGCGTAGTCCTTGACTCAGAGGTGGCCGGGGGGCGTGAGGTGATCTTGCCCGATGACTCCGTGGCTTTCAGCGCCGTCGAGCCGGTTGGGGTGCTGGCCTGGGAGGCGTTGCGGATTGCTGCCGGCGTTCCGCGGATTGGGTTAGATACCGACGATCGAACTATCCCCAATGAGATTGGTCTCTATGGCACCCATTTGGATAAGGGGTGTTACCGCGGCCAGGAGACAGTCGCCCGGGTTCACAATCTGGGGCGCCCGCCGCGTCGGCTTACTCTGTTGCAGCTCGACGGTTCCCGCGCTGAGCTCCCCGAGGTCGGTGCCGAGATCCACGCTGGTGGGCGTCGGGTCGGGGCCATGGGCTCGTCCGCCAACCATTACGTCGACGGTCCGATCGGGCTGGCCCTGGTGCGGCGTGGTGTCGACGTCGGTCTGGAGCTAGAGGTCGACGGGATTACGGCGGGTCAGCAGCCGCTCGTTGATCCCGAAGTTGGCCTGCACGTCCGCCCGGTAGTGTGAGCCTGTGCCCCAACAGGGTCGAGGAGGAAGCACGTGAAGAAGGATTATTTCAACCGCACCCAGAAACTGGTGACGGTCCTCGTTGACGTCATCGTCTTCGTGGCCGGCATTGTTCTGTCATTCTGGATGCGTTTCGGAATGGTCATTCCACAACGGAACCTGGACGACGGAAAAGCTGCGCTCACAGCGTCGGTTATTGCGTTCTTGATTATCAATGTCTTGTCTGGCGTTTATGTCCTGTACAATAAGACGCTGTTGGACATAGGAATCATTACGGTTGTCGACCAGATCATGGTGACGATCGTCATTATGGCGTTGACCTTCTTTGGACGATGGTTTGCCTTCCCGCGTTCAGTTCTCCTCATCAACTTGGTTGTTGGCATTGTCTTACTCCTCGTGTGGCGCAGCGTCGAGGTTGCAGCCTATCGACGTCTACGAGGGGCTAAACGGGTGATGCTGCTTGGCCCGCCAGAGATGCTCAACCGGGCCGTCATGAATTACATGGCGAATAAAGCGACCCGTCATCGTCTTACCCATGTGGTGCGTGGCCATTACCTGGAGCAGATTCGATCTCATATCGACGAATTTGATACCGCCCACGTTTCTGATGATATTCCTTCTTCTGAGCGAGTCGCGATTTATGATCTGCTACTAAGCGAGGACAAGGAAATCTTCATGTCCACCTCGTTTGAGCATATGATGCTTATCAATCCGACAATAATGTCGATTGAAGACGAGACGATTATTGCCGCGAGTCCGTTTAAGATTCCGGCGGAAATGGATATTGTCAAGAGGTTCTTTGACATCTTGTTGTCGTTGATCGCTCTGGTTATCGCCTCGCCAATCATGATCGTTACCGCGATCTTGGTGAAGGCTAGTTCGCCCGGCCCGGTGTTCTACCGCCAGACCCGCATCACCAAGGACGGACGCGAGTTCAAGATCCTCAAGTTCCGGTCCATGGGTGTGACGGCCGAGAAGGAGTCCGGCCCTATGCTGGCCACCAGTAATGACCCGCGCGTCACCCCAGTCGGCAAATACCTGCGTAGCCTGCGCATCGACGAGATCCCGCAGCTCATCAACGTGCTCATCGGTGACATGTCGATCGTCGGTCCTCGCCCGGAACGGCCCTTTTTCGTCGACCAGTTTCAGGAACAGAACGCTCACTACACGTTGCGGCACAACGTGCGCGCCGGCATCACCGGGTACGCGCAAGTTTACGGAAAGTACGCTTCAGACTTCGCCGCCAAGCTCAATTTCGACCTCATCTACATCAAGCAGTACTCGCTTATCCTTGACGTTAAGATCATGATCCAGACGATCAAGATCCTCTTCGATAAGGTCTCCTCGCGAGGAGTTGACGAGATAACCGAGCCTGACGAGAACGTCCACCTGCCCGCGGAAGTCCAGCAGCTGGATTGACGGGTCGCAGCCCTTCGGAATCAGGACTCGCGGGCCACCTTGTACTGGGCAGCCTGGGCGCGAGGACGGACGATCATTCGATCAATATTGACGTGGCTGGGCAGGCCAGAAATCCAACGCACGCATTCGGCGATGTCCGCGGCGACCAGGGGAGAGTCGACCCCTTGATAGACCTTGTCAGCTTTAGCCTGGTCACCATGAAAACGTACCAGCGAGAATTCCTCGGTGTGCACCATGCCAGGGCTTACCTCGCACACCCGCACTGGATGGCCACACAGTTCTAGGCGCAGGGCCTCGACGACAGCTCTTTCGCCAGATTTGGCGGCACAGTATCCGGCGCCGCCCTCGTAGCCCCACTCAGCGGCGGTGGAAGTGATGGTGACGATGGTGCCTTCAGCAATTTCGAGTGCGGGCAAGAGGGCCTTCGTGACTCGCCCCATACCTAGCACGTTGGTCTGGTACATCGTCATCCAGGCATCGAGGTCAGCCGCGGCGACGGGTTCCTGACCGACGGCGCCACCAGCATTATTGACGAGGAGGTCAACTTTGCCGCCGACAGTCTCGACGAGATTGGATACAGACTTGTCGCTCGTCACGTCGCAGACCACGGCCTGCCCACCAATATTGGCGGAGAGCGGTTCGATGCGCTCGATTCGGCGGGCCGCACAGATGACGTGCCAGCCATCGCCCGCTAGAGCGCGGGCCGTGGCCGCGCCAATTCCCGAACTTGCTCCTGTCACCACTGCAGTCTTAGTCATGGGCCCCATTGTGCTCCTACAGGGAGCATGCTAAAGCCCCGTCTCCGGGGCCTTAGCATATTCAATGTCGGATCAAGCCTGCGTCAGCTGACGAGAACCTCGACACTCGGATCAGCTAGCCCCAAGGCGGCCTTGCGAGCCTCTTCCGGGCTGCAAGCGGCCAGAGCGGCCTCGGCGATCTGGTGGCACTGTTCCAAACTGTGGCAGGACAGGGCCGCCTTGACAGCGGTGATCTTGCCGGCGGCCATCGAAAGTGAACGGACCCCGACACCCACGAGGACCAAGGCCAACAAAGGATCACCGGCAGCCTCTCCGCACACGCCAATAAGCCGTTCGCCAGCTCCATCACAGGTGGCCTTGACTAACTGAATGACGGCAGGCTGCCATGGCGTCAAAAGTTCGGCCAACTCGCCCTGTAGACGGTCAGCGGCCATCGCGTACTGGGTTAGGTCGTTGGTGCCAATGGAGGCAAAGTCCACCGACTCCAGCACTTGGGATGACCGTAGTGCCGTCGAGGGTACCTCGACCATGATGCCCACGGTCTTGATACCGGCGGCACGGGCACGAGACGAGAACCACTCGGCCTCTGCCTTGGTGGCGACCATCGGGGCCATCACGTATGGGTTACGGCCTGTCTGCTCGGCAGCCTTAGCGAGTGCCTCCAGCTGAGTATCGATGAGGTCGGTGCGCACCTGGGACAGTCGCAAACCGCGACGCCCCAGGGCGGGGTTTTCCTCAGGGCCCAGGTCGGCGAAAGCCAACGGTTTGTCCGCCCCGGCGTCCAGGGTACGGAAAACAACCTTGGCGCCTTTATCGAAGGTCATAAGTACGGTGGTGTACGCCTCAGTTTGCTCCGTAACGGTGGGGGCATCCTGGCGGTCCAAGAAGAGGAATTCGGTGCGGAACAGGCCGACTCCTTCAGCACCTTTCTTCTTCGCCGTGGGGGCGTCGGAAGGGCTGCCAATGTTGGCGAGCACGAGGATGCGCTCACCGTCAGACAGCGTGGCGTCACCCTCGGGGGCTGATGCCAGCACCTCGGCGCGACGATTGGCACGCTCAGTGAGCTCGGCGACGGCTGCCTCATCAGGCTCAACAAGGACCGTGCCTGTGACACCGTCAAGGGCCAGTCGGGTGCCGTCGTCAATGGCCCGAGCCTCACTACACCTCACTACAGCGGGAATGCCGATCTGAGAGGCCAGGATCGCGGTATGGCTCGTCGGGCCGCCAGCTGCGGTGATGAGACCATGGACCAACTCAGGGTTGAGGGTCGCGGTGTCAGCAGGGGCGAGATCTTCCGCGACAAGGATTACTGGCGAATCAAAAGAGGGAACACCTGGCTCAGGCAGTCCCTGCATGACGGCGACTGCGCGGTCGCGGACGTTGCGCAAGTCGGTGACGCGTTCGGCAAGGTAACCACCCGCGGCACTCAGCTGAGCGCAGAAATCGTCGAAGGCTGCCCACAGTGTGTGGGCCGGGCCATGTCCGTCAGATAGGTGGGACTTAACGCTGGTAAGCAACCCAGGATCGCGAGCCATCATGGCAGTGGCCTGCAGTACCGCAAGGGCCGATGGGTCGGCGTGAAGGGAGCGCTCATCAAGACGATCAGCAACCTTGCTGAGGGCGGCCTCAACCTTGGCTAAGTCTTCTTCTGCGCCGTGACTGGGATCTGAAGCGGGCAGTCCGGGGGCAGGGGAGACGACAAGCGCGTGGGCTTGTCCGACTCCTGCCGAGACCCCGAGCCCCGAGAGGGTCCGCATGGGGTCAGGCCTCCGGGTCGGTCTGCAGGTTCGCGACGAGGGCATCGAGCACCTCGTTGGCGTTGTCGCCCTCCGCAGTCAGTTCGACGGTCTCGCCGTGCTTGGCTCCGAGCCCCATCACCGACAGAATCGAGCGGGCGTCTACTGGCTCTTCGCCAGGGCGTCCGATTTTGACGGCCAGGCCGGATTTTGACGCTGCCTGAACGAACATGGCTGCGGGACGGGCGTGCAGGCCGCTCTCGGCTGCGATGGTGGTAGTGCGACTCGGCATGATTGCCTCCTTGGTGGGGTGAAAATGTCAGGGTCGACGATAGCCGACTGCGCGATGATACGACGTGGTGGGTCGGGGCCGATAGAGTGCGAACCATGGTTGATGAGCACACCCCGCCCGTTGTCGCGGTTGTCGTCGCAGCCGGTTTGGGGGCACGGTTCGGGGGCCCCGTTCCCAAGCAAGTTACTTCGCTGGCCGGAAAGGCCGTCGTCGCCGTCGCAGTTGAATCCCTAGCCGCAGGCGGTTGTGACGAAGCCGTTGTCGTGGTGAAGGAGGGTATGCACAACCACTTGCAGCTTGCCCTGGCCGCATCTCCGATCCCGGTTCACTTCGTGACCGGAGGGGACACCCGTCAAGACTCGGTGCGCAATGGGCTGCGATACATCGCCGGTGATGAGCATCTCAGCCAGGCCACCACCGTTCTCATTCATGACGCCGTCCGCCCGTTGGTGCCCGCCTACATCGTCGAAGACGTCATTGACACCGTCGAGGCCGGAGCTGTCGCGGTGACCCCTGTCGTTGAGGTCACCGACACCATTCGGCAGATTGACGACGAGGGGTCCCGCGTCATCGACCGTTCCGCTCTTCGCGCGGTCCAAACTCCGCAGGGATTCGACCGCGCCGTCATCACCGAGTGCCATGAGCAGCTGTCCCGCGATGGAGGCACGGTGACCGATGACATTTTCTGTTGTGAGCGTTACGGACACCGCGCCACCCTGGTGGAGGGTTCCCGGATGGCGCTCAAGATCACTGAGCCGGTCGATCTCGACATCGCCGAGGTCCTGGCCAAAGCCGCGGCTGGGGCCGGTCACCATTCCGGCCGTCGCGTCGGTCGGATGTTGCGGGCCATCGCCCCGAACAATGTCGTCGACAAGTTGGGCCACGGGGGCAAGGAGTGATGGAAATTCGGACCGGGATCGGGACCGACGTCCATCAGCTGAGCGACGGCGTGCCGATGCACGTTGCTGGTCTTCACTTCCCTGACGAGAAGGTCGGTCTGGCCGGTCATTCTGACGGAGACGTCGCCTGCCACGCTATATGCGACGCGCTGTTATCGGCGAGCGGGCTGGGTGACGTCGGGTCAGTGTTCGGCACCGCAGATCCGCAGTGGGCCGGGGCGGCTGGAGTCGCCCTACTGAGCCATGTCGTAGCTCTCGTCACTGCTGAAGGATGGACGATCCAGAACGCTGCGGTGCAAGTTGTTGGTCAGAGACCACGTATGGCTGCTCGCAGGGCCGAGGCGGAAGCCACCCTGTCACAAACTGTCGGGGCTCCCGTATCGGTGTCGGCGACGACAACCGATCACTTGGGGTTTACCGGACGCGGCGAGGGGGTGGCGGCGATTGCGTCAGCCCTTGTTACTCGAGGGCTCAAAGGAGAGGATGGCTTCCTGATCCGGTAGCTGCGGCTGTGGCCCGGACAGCTTGATAGCCCCAGCAAGTAGAGATTGGTCGGGCGAGTTGAAGTACAACACGACATGACCGAGATCGCCGAGGTTTGAGGTTGCGGCTTCTCCGACCTCATCGATGGTGTAAGTAGTGCCAGCGAGATTGAGGATGTCTCCGGGGAGCAGGTTGCGTCGAGGGGCCAGCGGGGAGCGACCGCCGCGGTTGTGGACGACGCAGATATCAGACAAGGCATCAGGTACGGGCTCTCCGAACAGCACGATGACTCCGGTATCCAACATGTCTTGGGCACCTTTGTCGGTGCGGAGCACCATGGCATTCCATAATGTGCTGTACACAGTCGCCATGGCGGGCCCCCTAAGCTGGACGTTATGCCCCTGAGGGCACGGTAGCATCAATGTTCGTTTCTCAAGAGGCTATGAACGCGGGGGCACACCCCCACTGAACCGGGTAACAGGGGTGCGTTTAACATCGTGGAAGAATCCCTTGGTAGGCCACATCCAAGGGGCGATGAGGTTTCCCGGAGGAGGAGTGGTCACCATGATCGAGAAGAAGATTCTCGTCTGCTGCGGCACGGGCATCGCGACGTCCGTGCAGGTTGGCAACAAACTTCAGCGGTTGCTGCGTGAGCGCGGGGTCAACGCCTTGATGGAGCACTGCCGTGTTGCGGAGGTTCCGCGAGCGGTTGAGGAATTTAACCCTGACGCGATCGTCTCAACGACCGCAGTGAAGCAGCCCAACGAGAACGTCAAGATGTTCCGCGGCGTCGCCTTTCTCACGGGAGTTGATGAAGGACAGTTAGCAGACGAGCTTGCGGGCGCACTGAAATCTTGACGATTCTGTGACAAGCCTCAAAACATGAGAAACGGGGGTTCACTCAAAATGCGGTGAACCCCCGTTTTCGTAGTAAGTGATGAATCAGGAGGCGAGAACCTCGTCTAGCATCTCCTCGGCCTGGTCGTCCTCCACTCTCTTGGCGAGGGCTAGCTCGGATACCAGGATCTGACGAGCCTTTGAAAGCATCCGTTTCTCACCGGCCGACAGACCGCGGTCACGTTCGCGGCGCCACAGGTCACGGACGACCTCGGCAACCTTGAGAACATTGCCAGAATGGAGCTTCTCGAGGTTGGCCTTGTAACGACGAGACCAGTTAGACGGCTCCTCAACATTGGTCTTGCGAAGGATCTCGAAAACCTTCTCGAGACCCTCGTCGTCGACGACGTCACGAACGCCGACGAGGTCAAGATTGCTGGCAGGCACTCGCACAACCAAGTCGTTCTGTCCTAGAATCCTCAGAACGAGGTAAAGCTTTTCCTCGCCCTTAATAGTGCGAGTCTCGATGTCCTCGATCACGGCGGCACCGTGATTCGGGTAGACAACGGTTTCACCAACATTGAAAGTCATTTGTGCAACCCCTTTCAGGGTTAATTTTATCACATAAAAGCCATTGAGGGAAGTATTCATTTCGAGCAGACGTTCGTAATAGCGTTATGGCGCGCTTACCTCATTGGTTGAAGGCGTACCCATGAACCCGGGATTCTTGGCGCTGCAGATGAGCCGCTTTGTTTCGGCTGATGCGGCCCCGCGGACGCTGATTCGGCTAAACTCAGCGACGACTATGAACCCCGGAAGAGGAGATTCTATGATGATCGACCGTCGCCGGACGACTGCTGTTTTTGCTGCCTTCGGGGTTCTTGGTGTGGCAGCTTGTGGTGCCGACCCCAAGGTTCTTACCAGTTACACTCCGGCAGCTGGGGTTAGCGGCTCCTCCGACACCGTCAAGGTGCAAAACCTGGTGCTCATCAATGGTGATGGTCAGGCTCGTGTGTCCGCCGCAGTTGTTTCTCGGAAGAACGACCAAGTTGCCGGAATTACTGGGCAGCCACTCACGTCGAACAACTCCCTGTCTGGGCGGTCCTTCACCGTGAGGTCGGTGCATGTCAAACTTCCGGCTCAGACGTCGGTCAACCTCACTCAGTCCAGTCTTCAGGCTCCCGTTAAGGGGCTGTCGGACGGGCTGCTGGCCAAGGTGACGATCAAGTTTGCGCATTCAGTGCCGATTACTCTGGATGCCCCGGTTGTGCCGTCCACCCACCCGGACTTCGAGAAGCACGCTCCCTCAGGGGTTCCGTCGGCTCAGTCTTGATCAGCCGAATACGCCATATGGCGTTGCCTCAGGCCTGAAACTTGTAGCCCAGCCCGCGTACGGTGGTGATGCGTACCGGGCGGGATGAATCCTTTTCGATCTTCGCGCGCAGTCTCTTGATGTGCACGTCAAGAGTTTTTGTGTCGCCGACATAGTCGGCTCCCCAGACTCGGTCGATGAGGGAGGCTCGGGTCATGACGCGTCCCGCATTGCGTAGCAGCACCTCAAGCAGGTCGAACTCTTTGAGGGCGAGACGTACGGTCGTCCCCTCGACACTGACCTCGTGGCGTTCGACGTCCATCCGTACCCCGCTCTCTTCAAGCACATCGGGGGAGACCTCTATCTCGGGGCCGCCACGTCGAGTGACGGCGCGGATGCGCGCGACCAGTTCTCGGTGGCTAAATGGTTTGGTGACGTAGTCGTCGGCTCCGAGCTCCAGCCCGACGACTTTGTCGATCTCCGAATCTCTGGCCGTCACCATGATGATCCTAACATTGCCACGCTGACGTAGCTGACGGCAGACCTCGGTCCCCGGGAGCCCCGGCATCATGAGGTCGAGCAGCACGATGTCGGCGCCGTTGCGCGAGTAGGTTTCGAGACCGTCAGAGCCACTGGTGGCAGTGTCGACTTCAAATCCTTCCTTGCGCAACATGAAGGCGGTGGCCTCGCGATAGGACTCCTCGTCCTCGATGATGAGTACGCGGGTCATGACTCCTCCTGATCGGATTCGTTGCGGTGGTCGACGTCGAGGGTTGGAAGTCGAAGCGTGAATGTGGACCCCTGGCCCAGCTTGCTCCACACATCCACGGATCCTCCGTGCGCCTGGCAGATGTGCTTGACCAGCGACAATCCCAGGCCAGTTCCACCGTTCTCTCTGGAGCGGGAGTAGTCCACTCGGTAGAACCGTTCGAAAATACGTTCCTGGTCAGCCTCGCTAATGCCGATTCCATTGTCGGCGACGACGATCGCGATGACGTCGGTGTCGACGTCACGGACCCGTCGGGCGGAGACCGCTACCCGTGCCTTCTGCTCAGAATAGACGATGGCGTTGTGAACAAGGTTGGCGACTGCTTCGGTGAGCTGGCTTTGGTCCCCGAGGACCCACAAGTCGTCGTCGCAGCGTACTACCAAGGACACGTCTCGGTTGGCAGCTTGTTCGCGATGGCGTGAGACGGCCTCGTCAATGACCTCTGCGACGGCTACTGGTTCGGCGCGCAGTAATGGCTCGTCGGCTTGGAGTCGGGACAAATCGATGATCTGGGTGACAAGGGCAGATAGTCGCGAGGACTCTGCTGTCAACCGCCGGGAGAAATGTCGAACGGCCTCCGGATCGTCAGCTGCACCTTCGATGGCCTCGGCGAGGATAGAGACAGCACCGATGGGGGTTT